>JGI994J12354_10000124_pt1 | contig 69989 bp, 68 predicted proteins | sample IntmicLarv3ML3BL_FD_12354 | JGI IMG/M metagenome (IMG submission 12354) | reverse complement strand
AATGTCAAGACTTTTTTTTAAAATTTTTCACAAAAGTGGAGGAAATTTTGAAAAACAAAAAAAAGAATCCCTAAATGTCGGCGTTAGAGATTCCGAAAAACTATCTGATTTATGAGGAGGAAAATTGATTGAAATTAATGAAGAGGAATTTCCAACATTTTCCTTTTTTCACCAAATTTATCCAACCATTTTCATGGCATTTATTTGTTGTCTGAAAAATGGTCCAAATAATTTTACTTATAGATTTTTTTTATTATAAGTGCTATAATTACTAGAATTAATCTATCTGGAGAAATGAGGTTTACACATGAAAAATAGTAATGAAAAAAACATGACACTAACAGAAAAGGCCGCAAGAGATGTTTTAACATTAATTGAGAAAAATAAATACAGTATTGGCGATAAAATTCCCACTGAAGGTGAATTATCCCAGCTTTTAAACGTAGGACGAAATACCATGAGAGAGGCATTGAAGGTTTTAGCCTCTAGAAACATTCTTACTATCAAACAAGGGTCAGGGACATTTATTTCAGAAAAATTAGGAAAAGTAGAAGACCCCTTTGGATTTAGATTTTATCCAGACAGAGATAAATTGACAGAAGATTTGTTGGAAGTGAGAAGAATAATAGAGCCCAAAATAGCTGCTTTGGCAGCAGAAAATGCCACTAAATCCGATATTAAAAAGCTCAAAAAAATATTGATTTCAATGGAAAAATTAATAGAAAATAATCAAGACTTTTCCCAATTGGATATGGAATTTCATAAGGAAATAGCCAATTGCACCAAAAACGAAGTGATGACTAATCTAATTCCTGTCATTACTAGAGGTGTTGCGGTTTTCTCCAAAGCAGTAAAAATACAAGAAAGAAGGCAGACCATAAAATCTCATCGAGCTATATTTGAAGCTATTTCCAACAAAAAATCTGTAGATGCAGAAAATGCAATGTTATACCATTTACTCTTTAATAGAGAGCGTTACAGAGAGGGAAAATAGAAAGATTAAAAACAAAAAAATCATAAATAAATACATGGAAAATTTGTCCCATGTATTTTTATTTTTTGATAAAATATAGTTGAAATTTTTGATATTATATGGTATATATATAATAAATCATAGGATGAATTTTTTATAAGTGAGGTAGTTATGAATAAAATTTATGATGCAATAATAATAGGCAGTGGAGTAGTCGGAAGTGCCATTGCCAGAGAATTATCCAGAAAGGCTATCAAAATAGCTGTATTAGAAAAAAATCTAGATGTGTGTTGCGAGACCAGTGGACGTAATTCTGCTGTTGTCCATGGGGGATTTGCGTATGATGAAGGGTCATTGAAGGCTAGATTTTGTGTAAAAGGCATGCTTGAAATGGATGATCTATCCAAAGAATTAGGCTTTAATTTTGACAGATGTGGTAAAGTATTAGTGGGAAATACTCAAGAGGATATGGAACAATTAGAAAGAACCATCAAACAAGGAGAGAAAAATGGAAGTATTGGTTTGGAGATAATTGACGAAAAAAGACTCCATCAATTAGTACCTACCGCAGTTGGAAAATTTGCCATGTTTTCTCCTATGAGTGGGATAATAGATACCTTTGAATATAATATAGCATTGGCAGAAAATGCCCATGCCAATGGAGTAGAATATTTTTTTGATGAAGAAGTAATAGATATCAAAAGAATAGATAATATTTATCACCTGTATACCAATAATGGCGTGTATCAGACAAGATGGGTAATAAATAGTGCAGGTTTAGGAGCCCAAAAAATATCTGACCTTCTTGGAATAAAAGGTTATAAAGTAATAGGCTCCAAAGGAGACTATATTATTTTGGATAAGAACACTGGACCGCTTCTGCCAATGCCAATTTATCCTGTCCCTAGTAATACTTATATGGGAATTCACGTTACCAATACTACAGATGGTAACGTCACAGTGGGTCCCAATGCTGATCTAGTTGATAATTTTGATTACTATGGAGTGTCTCAGGATGACATGGATTATTTGGCTGAAAGTGCTTCTAGAATCTGGCCTCATATACATAAGAGTGATTATATCAGAAATTACTCTGGAATTTTACCTAAGTGGGTAGATGAAAACGGAAAAATTCAAGACTTCAAAATTGAGATAAAAGACGATATAGCTCCCAATGCAGTTAATCTTGTAGGTATTGAATCCCCTGGACTAACTTCTGCTCTTCCAATTGGAAGATATGTAATAACACTTATGGAAGCTTTTGAAACATTCCCAATCAATGAAAATTTTAATCCTGTGAGAGAAAAATTTATTAGATTTAACGAGCTAGATGATAGTGAAAGGGAAGAATTAATAAAAAAAGACAATAATTATGGTGAAATTATCTGTAGATGTGAAAAAGTAACAAAAGGGGAGATTCTTAAAGCTATTCACAATCCCTTGGGAGTCAAGACAGTCACTGGAGTAAAATATAGAACAGGTGCCATGATGGGAAGATGCCAAGGAGGATATTGTCAAATGCGTATTGCCCAAATGATCGAAGAAGAATTGGGGATAAAAAAAGAAGATATTCTTTACAAGAAAAAAGATTCCAATATGTTTTTTGGCAGTGTTAGGGAGGATTAATATGGATAAAAAAGATGTGATTATTATTGGAGGAGGTCCTGCTGGTCTAGCAGTAGCTGTAGGACTATATAAAAAAGGAATTAAAAATATTCTGGTGATAGAACGAGAAAAAGCTTTAGGTGGAATTTTGAGACAATGTATTCATGATGGATTTGGATTAATCAGATTTCAAGAACCTCTAAGTGGTCCTGAATATGCTCAGCGATTTATTGACGAGGTAGAGGTAAATGACATCCAGTATATCACTGAAAGTAATGTAATAGACATTAGTCCTGAAAAAGTAGTTACTTTTACCAATAAAGATGGTCTTAGTAAGATACAAGGTGATGCAATAGTCCTTACTATGGGATGTAGAGAGAGAACTAGAGGTGCTCTAGGTATTCCAGGTGAGCGACCTACTGGAGTGTACACAGCTGGCGTGGCTCAAGCTTATATGAATCTTTACAATACAATGGTTGGAAAAAATATAATTATCTTAGGTTCTGGTGATATAGGTCTTATCATGGCAAGGCGTATGTCTTTGGAAGGAGCCAATGTATTAGGAGTATTCGAAATTAAATCCTATCCGAGTGGTCTTCCAAGAAATATTATCCAGTGTCTGGAGGATTATAATATCCCTTTACATCTTAGTCACACTGTGACTGATATTCACGGAGGTAATAGACTCACTGGGGTCACTATTTCTCAAGTGGATGAAAATTTCAAAACAATTCCTGATACAGACAAATTTTATCCTTGTGATACTTTGATTTTATCTGTAGGACTTATTCCTGAGAATGAACTATCATCCAATATGGGAGTAGTTCTAGATGAAAGAACAAAAGGTGCAATAGTTGATGAAAATTATCAGACTAATATAGATGGGGTTTTTGCTGCAGGAAACGTATTGCATGTCCATGATTTGGTCGATTTTGTTTCAATGGAAGGTGAAAAAGTAGCTCTTTCTATTGAAAAGTATTTGAGTGATAAAAAATTAATAGATTGTCCGATTTCTATAAAAACAGACAAAAATATAAATCACACTATCCCACAAAATATAAGTGGTCAAGAAGATTTTGTATTATCTTTCAGAGGAAGAAATTTTCTTAGAGACATCACAGTAATAATAAAACAAGGGGAAGAAACTATCCTAGAAAAGAAATTAAAAAAATTAAACCCTGCTGAAATGGTACAGATTCCTATTAAAAAAGAATTATTAAAAAATAAATTGGATTTGGAGGTGATGGTCAATTGCTAAAAGAATATACATGTATTATATGTCCTAATAGTTGCGATTTGGAAGTTACTCTGGAGAATAACAAAATTATAGCCATTGAAGGAGCCATGTGTCCAAAGGGAAAGACTTATGTCGAAAATGAGCTTTCAAATCCCATGAGAACCATTGCTACATCCATCAAAATAAATAATGGAGACTTGCCTTTAGTAAGTGTTAGACTATCCAAGGAAATTCCAAAGGGAAAAATATTTGATGTCATGGAAGAAATTAAAAAAATAAAATTAAAAGCCCCGGTAAAAGTAGGACAGGTTGTAATTGAAAATGTTTTAGGCTTAGATAGTGATGTAGTAATAACTAAAAATATAGATAAAATATAATTTATAAAGACCATTGTAATTGTTACAATGGTCTTTTTATTTTAGTAAACTTCTATTAAACTATTATAAATGCTTTACTTCACCATCTTGTTAGTTTGATTTATTTCCCACAAAATATTCTTGCAAAAACGTGTCTAGCAGTGGATTAAAACCTAAAAAATCTTTAAAATTGTTATATTCTTTCTCTAAAATCAATAAATCTTTTTTATTCATTTTAGATTTTATCCCTTTAATAATAACATTTTTAGGAGTATGTTCCATATCAATAAATTCCATTACTTGTACTTTATAGCCACATAGTTGCAAGGCTTGTGCTCTAAAGGCATCTGTTGCCAGAGTTGAATATTTTTCTAGCAGAATACCATGTTTTCCTATAATATTCTCAGTTTGGAAGAAATTACTATTTTTGTTCTTAGAAATATTTTCACTAAATTCATGCTGACAGCAAGGAACTGCCAGAATAGCCTTGGCATTCAATTGAAGACTTTTTAATATAGCATAATCTGTAGCTGTATCGCAGGCATGTAAAGAAAATACAAGATCTGCATCTTTTAATTTCTCGAAATCTTTAATATCCCCTTGTAAAAACTCTAAATTATTGTACTCTAATTCCCTTGCAATTTTATTGCAAGTGTCAATTACATCTTCTTTTAAATCCAACCCAATTATTTCAAAATCAAATTTTTCTATATTTTTCAAATAATGATATAGAGCAAATGTAAGATAGGACTTTCCACAACCAAAATCCACACATTTTATGGTTCTCCCGATCAATTTTTTATCACACAATTCTCTTATTGTATTGTCTATAAATTCCAAATACTTATTAATTTGCTTAAATTTATCATATTTGCTTTTATGAACATTACCGTTTCTATCCATTATTTTGAGTTTCTCCAAAAATAAAACTGGAATTCCATCTCGCAAAATATAATTTTTATTATTATTATGAGAAAATTCAGGATTTTCTTTGCCATTGGGAGAACTTCTAATATTATAATTTTTCTTGTTCTTTAGTATTTGATAAGTATTCCCCATCGTAACAAATAAAATTTGTTTGTATTTGTTAATAAACTCTTGAAATTTATCTATAATTTCCTCTAATTTCAAATTTTTATGATAAGCCTTATTATTTTCAAAATACTCCATTTGATAAAATAATTCGTCTTTTAATAATACAGGTTTTATATTAATCTTAGAAATACTATCTTTACTAGATAGTGGATTGGATATAAAGGCCTTAATAAAATTATTATCTTTAATTTCTTTGAAAATTATATCAAATATTTTATCTATTTCATTGTTTTTTATTTTCATTCTAGCTCCTATTATATTTTATTTTTATTTTATACTAAAATATTACTTATATTTTTCAAAAATTACCAATTTTATTGACTTTAAGCTTTGGAGTTCCAATATAACTGTGTTTTATTGTGTTTGTCCGTTTGTTTAAGTTTATTATTGTTTGTAAAAATTTTAATTATTTGTTGTTACATGCGCATCTCATGCACACCCTTTTTTATAATTCTATCATGTTATTTAATATTGTTCAAATAAAAAAAACACCCTCGCCTTTCACAGTGAGGGTGTTTTTTTATTTACTTTAGTACAGTAAATTTACCAATCAATGGTAAAGGTTTGCATCTTCCGTTTAAAACATTCAGAATACCAATGATAAAACATACAAATGAAAATAAATAGCCAATCAATCCAGCAATCCAACCCAAAAGGGGAACAATAAGAACAGCAGAACATATTATTCCAAACAGAAGAAGAATTACACCCTGGTTAGCATGATATTTTATAAATTTTGAATCTGGTTTTGTTAGATATGGGATTAGTAGGAATAGACCAAAATAGCATAAAATAGCAATTGCTTTGTTTTCTTCTATATCTGTAGTAGATATTTCATTATCATAACTCATTTCACACCTCCTAAGAATTTATATTTAATTCTATCATTTTTTTATAAATTTGTAAAACTTTTGTTTTTTCATCGGTCTCCTGTAAAAAGCTCTTTTTTTTCATTCATGCACACAGTGAAATCTGAAAAGGCGTAAAAATGTATGTTGCTGTTGTTTATTCAACTCCATTGTACAACTTTCCATTCATTTTATTTTATCATTTTATTAAAAATTAATCTATATTTAAAGAAAATTTTTATACTTTTTATAATTATATTACAACAATAATTTTCAGTGGAATAGAAAAAAGCCCCATAAATACTGGGCTTTTTTTCCTACTACTCATTTGACAAATCCGTTGGACTTTTATAATTAATTATACTCCATATTTGGACATTTGGCAAGTAAATATTTTAAATTTTTTCCTGTTTTTCTCCAGAGAACTCTATTATTGGGACTTTCATATTTTATTTTTTTTCAGACAAAACAATAATTACATTAAAAAAGACAAATGGCTCAAGCTATTTGTCTAAAATTACTCAGATAATAAAACTATTTAGTTTAAAATTCTATTTCTATTTTTAGGGGGGCTGGTAAACTTCCTCAGCTTCTAGACAACTTTATAATTGCTAATTACTCATGCTATTTTTTTCATAAATAACCTCTTCCAAAGTATAATTATTTTTTTGAGTTATAACTTTTCCACCCTCATATCTGACTTGCTCTACCATTTTTCCATTTCTAAAGGTAATTCTTCCTATTGTTAATCCTTTTTTTCCATATAATTTTGCACTCCCATCTTGAAAATGTCCTTTATTTACTTTGAATTTAGAAAAAAGTGGACCATTTTCATGATAAAAAGCCAATTCACCATCATACAATCCATTGACAATCTCTAATCTTCCAATAATTTCACCATCCAAAAAATTTTTGACTAATATCCCAGTATAAGGTTTTTCTTCACCATTTATAAAAATAAGATTATCTCTTCTCTCTTCCAAGTTTTCGTTCATTATTCTTATATTACCAAAAGAAACCATTGAAAACAGAATAAAGAATATCCCAATTAAAAATCTGTTTTTTTTCATTTTATCCTCCAAAATTTTGATTATATTAAAATTTTATTTATTTTATTATAGCCAAAGGATTAGTATAAATAGTCTTCATTTGATCATCCCCCAAATTAATATATCCAATAAAGCAATCGCAAATCTCTTTATATTTATTCAAACTTCTAAAAGTTTTTTATTTTATTCCTTTTTTTTTCAAAGATTCTCAGTAGTACAAATTATATTTTAGTTTTTGAAGTTGATGCCAATATTATACCATTTTTTGATCAGATTTAACAGAAAAAAGATACTTTGAATTAATTGTTTTATTCTGAAAAAATAGGGAAAACTTAAAAAGTTCTCCCTATTTGCTTTTGATAGTTAAATTTTGGTATGAATTGTAATATAATAAATACTATTAAATTTATGAAAAAAATTTATTGCTAAACCTAATATTCAAATTTCTATATAAAAAATACTTCTCTTCAAATTCATTTTTCTGCAATTACACACATAAATTTTTTATTCTTAGCAAAGCTGGTTTTTACATCTTTGAATCCCACAGATTCTAGAATTTCTTCAAATTCCTTTGGGGAATAAACCATTAAATCAAGGGTTTTTACAAAAACATTATTACTTACATCCTCATCATCTTTACGAGAAACCTCATTGCAAATCAAAAATTTTCCACCAAACTTTAGAACTCTAAACACTTCCATTGAATCTGACTTAAAATTAGTCCAAAAATAAACTGTCTCAAATGCTGTTACAAGATCTAATGTCAAACTTTCAATGGGAATTTGAGAAACACTTCCATGGAAAATTATGCATTTCCCTGAATCGACATATTTTGGGTTGAATTTTATGGACTTCTCCACACTTAATAAAGAATGATCCAATCCATAAACTTTTCCATTGCTGACCATTTTCAGCATACTAGCAAGGGTTTGTCCACCACCACAGCCAATATCTAATATCCTATCATCAGATTTAATGGAAATATGACTAAATCCCCAATTTGATAAACTCCTATGTCCTTTGTTCATCATCCATAAAAAGAATTTCCCCCACAAACCATTGGGATTCTTGGTATTCATAAAAATTTTTTTTAGCATTTCAAATTCATCCTTTCATAATTGCCAATCTTTATTTCTTTACTGAGCTTCTAACTCCTTTTCCCTTTCAAAATCATCCAAATAAGTTTCCACTTTTTCCAATCTTCCAGAAACCCCAAAATCAATACTTACCAATCCAGTTACCTCTTTTTTCAATTCAGTATATTTTTGATGATTGACTTCATATAACCCTTGCAAAGATATTACTTTTATAGTGGGATTATTGGAATTATTAAACAACTTTTCTAGTAGCTCCTTTGAATTTTCATCCTCCAACAAAACTTTCAAATAAATATCAACATACCCATTGTAATCAATATTCAGAGTTTTTTCCAAATAACTATAAGCTTCAGTTGAACTTATCTTAGATTTTCTCAAATTTTCCAAATCTATTTCTCTTAATTCCAAAGATATTTTCCCAAATCCCCATTGAAAGCATAAAAAAATGCTTAATAATATCAGCTTTTTCATATATACATCTCCTGCTAAATTTAAAAAAAAAACCACTACTTTTCTATGATAGATTTTAATTCCTCAATATATGTAGTGGGTGCAAATTCAATTAATTCATAGGTTGCTACTTCATTGGCAATAAAAGGGTCACTATCCAAAATATTTTTTGCAACTTCTATATTCTCAAAATTGCATAGTATAACACCACCAGTTCTGGGTACTTTTCTTCCAGAGCAAATAAAATTTCCATTTTGAAAATTTTCTTTTATGAATTCCATATGACCTTCCAAATATTTTTCAACTTCTGACATTGGTTTAATATAAGATAAATTTACTATAAACATTCTAATCCCTCCATATAAAAAATGCTGGCTCTTTCAAGTCAGCACAGTTTTTGTATAATTTTATTAGTCACCACTTCTGATACTATTTAATTCTGCTTCCAATTGATCCAAATCACTTTGGAATGTTCCCAATTCAACATCATAAGGATTTTCTGTTGTAGAATCAGATCCTTCTCTAGTCAACTTTTCTTCTACTTTTCTGATAGTTCTTGGAATGAAAGATTGTTTGTCATTCTTTTGTCTATCATTTCTAGAATAGATTCTATTTAATTCTGCTTGATAAGCTGTCATCGCAGTTGGGCTAGCCGCTCTTATTGGATATTGTCTCAGTGTAGGATACTCTTCATCAAGTCTCTCATTCCATTCATCAATTTGTGCTTTGTGTAGGGATAAAAATCCATCTATATCACCTTGAAATCTGATCTCTCTGATTACATCTCCATATTCTAATCTCTTAACTACTTCAAAATCAGCATCATTAACATATTCACCAAATACTGTATGTCTTCCATTCAACCATTCCGCAGGGTAAACAGTGATAAAGTACTGAGATCCACCTGTATCTGGACCTGCATTGGCCATAGCTAACATTCCTGGCTGAAAAAAGTCAAGCCAAGTAACTATTTCGTCTTTAATTGTATAACCAGGTCCACCTCTTCCTGTACCAGTAGGATCTCCAGCTTGTACTACAAAGTTTTCAATAGCTCTGTGGATTGAGTTGTTATTATAATACCCTCTTTTTGCCAAGTTCAAAAAACTAGCTACTGTCTCAGGAGCGGCCTCTGGATATAAATAAAAAGTTGCAGAACCTTGAGTCGTAACAAGTGTTACTCTCAAATCACTGTATCTCATGGAATTTCTTCCAGCTTTTCTATTTCTTCTAAAAAATGATGCAGATGAAAATGTACTGGCTAGTACAAGCACCAACAACACAAAAGTAAAAATCTTTTTCATTTTCTATGCCTCCTAAATCTTAATTATATTATTTTATTATAATCATTATAATTATACTACATCTCTGACATATTTTTCAAGTAAAATTATTTAATAATATCTTTTTGTATTTTCTTAGTAGAAAATGTGAGAATAATTGATATTCCAATCAAAAGAACTGACAATGCATTTATTGCTGGATTAACTCCCAATCTAACCATAGAAAATATCCTCAATGGTAGAGTTGATGATCCTGGTCCTGATACAAAAAACGTTGCCACAAAGTCATCAAATGACAAAGTCACTGCTATTAAAAATCCAGAAATAATCCCTGGTAAAAGAGCCGGAATTACCACTTTAAATAATGTCTGCCTCTCTGTGGCACCCAAATCATAGGCTGCCTCCACTATTGAATAATCAAATTCGTCTAATCTTGACATTATTATAAGCAGTACATAGGGTATGTTAAACGTGGTATGTGCAATAAAAATAGAAGTAAGTCCCAATTTAAATTTAACAGTTGCAAACATTATGAGAAGAGAAACACCCATTATCAATTCTGGAATTACCAGTGGCAAGTAAGATACTGTCTTTAAGAAATTTCTTAGCTTAAAGTCATACCATTGAATTGCTATTGCTCCCAAAGTTCCTATTATTGTGGAAATGACCCCAGATATTATAGCTATTACAATACTATATCTAAAAGATTCCCAAATTCTATCTGAATGTAAAAATAGTTCTCTATACCACTGCAAAGAAAAGCCTTTCCATTCCATAGTTTTCCCTGAATTAAACGAATAAATTATCAGTACTAGTAAGGGCAAATAAAAAAATATCATTGTGAAAATAAAAAAGACAAGGGATGTTCTCATTTTATTCATTATCATCACCTACCATTTCTTTATTTTTATTTGAAATCTTACTAAAGGCAAAAATACTCAAAGAAGTCAGTAAAATCAATATTGCAGATATGGCTGAGGCTCTAGGCCAATCCTTAGCAGTAAGAAGCTGCCTTGCTATAAAATCCCCCAACATAATTCCTTTGGTTCCGCCTACCAATCTAGGTACAGCATAGGAACCAAGACTTGGGATAAAGGTAAATAACACTGCTGTCACTATTCCAGACTTAATATTTGGTATAAAAACCTTAAAAAATGCTTCTGCATTGGTTGCACCTAAATCCCTTGCAGCTTCCATGAGAGAAAAATCAAATTTTTCTATTACTGCATATAAGGGAAGAATAGCAAATGGTAAATTTGTATAAACTGAAATTATTATAACTGCTGTAATATTATATAACAGCTGCAATGGTTCTTTGCTTATTCCACTCCATATAAGAAATTCATTGACAAGTCCATTATTTCCAAGAATAGCAATCCATGCATAGATTCTAATCAAAAGATTGGTCCAAAAGGGAATAATTATTAAAAACAATAATTCTTGTTTATATTTTGATCTGGCGATAAAATATGCTGATGGAATTGCCAATCCAACTGTAAATATAGTTATAAATATAGAGATAATAATAGTCCTTACAAACACTATAATAAAAACTCTACTGGTAAATACAGAAAAGCTTTTGAGAGTGAATACAAACTCCACTCCACCATAAGTTCCCCTTTGAAGGAAAGCATAAACTAGTACTATTATCATTGGAGCCGCAAAGAAAAATAATAACCATAAGCTTAGGGGCAATGAATATAAAATTCCCCATTTATCTTTTTTCATTTCCCTTCACCTCCACAAGATAGCCATCATCAGCATCCCATGAAATATAAGCCTCCTCATCCCACCATATTGCCTCTTCATCTTCTTCGTCAAAGAACACAGCATGTTGCTTGAATACTTTAAAAGGAATTTTTTCTTCACCATTGGAAATCCCCACAAAATACTTGCTTTGAAATCCAGAGTAAATCACTTCATTAACATATCCCTTTATTACATTGAGAGTTTTCCTATGGCTATGTGGAATTGTCTTAGAAAGTCTTACTTTCTCTGGTCTGATAGAAACCTTTACTGTATCTCCAATTTCCACTTTTTTATCCATTTCTATTATTACTTCTCCCAGTATAGGATTATGTATTTTTGCAAATATATCGTCGATTTTTTCTATTATTTCTCCAGAGAAAAAATTATTTTCACCAATAAAGTCAGCTACAAAAGTATTGGAAGGTGTTTCATACACTTCTGCTGGAGTTCCCACTTGTAGGACTTCCCCATCATTCATTACTGCTATTCTGTCAGATATTGACAACGCTTCCTGTTGATCGTGAGTTACAAAAATAAAAGTAATTCCCACTTCATCATGGATGTTATCAAGCTCAATCAAAAGATTTTGTCTAAGTTTTGCATCCAAAGCTGATAAAGGCTCATCCAAAAGCAAAACCCCAGGTTTGTTAATGAGTGCCCTTGCTATGGAAACTCTCTGCTGTTGCCCACCAGACAGGTGAATAGGACGTTTTTTTATATGTTCTTCCAATCCTACTAGTTTTATATATTTCTTCACTTCTCTATCTATTATTGATTTATCCAATTTTTTCAATCTTAGAGGAAAAGCTATATTTTCATAAACATTAAGATGGGGAAATAAAGCATATTTCTGAAATATTGTATTTACGTTTCTTTTATTGGGAGGAAGATTTACTATATTTTCATTCCCTAGATATATTGCGCCTTTGTCTGGACTAATAAATCCTGCTATCATTCTCAACAAAGTAGTTTTACCACAACCAGATGGTCCCAATATAGAAAAAAATTCTCCATCATTAATTGTAAGGTTTATATTTTTTAAAACTTCAACTTTATCATAACTTTTATATATGTTTTCAACCTTTATATGATTTTCTTTCAATTTTTTCCTTTACCTCCTGATAACCTTTTTACTTTAATTTTGCTTAGAAAATTATATATTTTCATAACAACTCTTGTAATTATACCATAATTTATTTAGTTTTAATATAAATTTTTGATAGAATTTTTTGATAAAATATGATAGCATAGTATAATATTATGTAAAAACTAAAAAATAAATTATTGGAGGAAAAGTGGATTCACAAGTTAGTGTAGTAAATGTTATTATGCAATTAATTGGTGGATTGGGAATATTTTTATATGGAATGGACAATATGTCTTCAGGAATGAGAAAAATAGCCGGTCCAAGACTAAAAAAAATATTAGCAACTCTTACATCCAATAGAGTCGTTGCCATTGCCATAGGGATAGTTATTACTGCCTTTGTTCAATCATCTTCTGTAAGTACCGTAATGACTATAGGTTTCATAAATGCTTCACTTTTGACTTTGGAACAAGGGTTAGGTGTAATATTTGGTGCCAACATTGGTACTACTATTACTGGCTGGTTGTTTGCTCTGAAATTGGGAAAATATGGCCTACCAATAGTAGGCATAGGTGCTATTTTAATGATTTTTTCCAAAAAGGAAAAACATAAAACATTGGCAATTACTCTTATGGGATTTGGTTTTATATTTTTAGGACTTGATATCATGAGTGTAAGCCTATCTCCTCTTAGTAAAACAGAAGGTTTTATTAATTTTTTCAAATACTTTGTGGCAGATTCTTATTTAGGTGCTATAAAAGCTGCTGCTGTAGGAGCAATTTTTACAGGAATTGTTCAATCTTCCACAGCAACTCTTGGGATTACCATCACCCTTGCTACCCAAAATCTTATTGATTATCCTACAGCTGTGGCCTTGGTAGTAGGTGAAAATGTAGGTACCACTGTGACAGCACTTATTGCATCAGTAAATGCCTCAGCCAATTCCAAAAGAGCTGCCTATGCACATACATTGATTAATTTAGCTGGAGTGGTTTGGGTAACTGCATTATTTAATCCATATACGAGATTTTTGACCCGAATAACAAATCCCGAAAATAATATTGGTAGTGCTATTGCTGCTGCTCATACGATTTTTAATGTTGCCAATGTAATTCTATTTACACCCTTTATTGGTCTAATAGCAAAATTTTTGCGTACTATTGCAAAAGATCAAAAAGAGTCTTTCAGAGTTACCAAGTTAAATCCTCTTATGCTCAAAATTCCAACTTTGGTCATAGAGAGAACCAAAGCAGAGATAATAACAATGTCAGATAATGTCAATGAGATTTTTGATACATTGGGGAGTGTTTATAGGGATGAGACAAAAATTGAAAGTGTCTTTGACAGACTTTTGGAGATAGAAGATACTCTAGATATCTATGAAAAGGAGATATCTGATATTAACTTTGAACTTTTGCAAAAAGAAATTCTACCTTCTCTGGTTGAAGAGACCAGAAGAAATCTAATAGTTTCTGATGAATACGAAACAATAAGTGATTATCTGGTAAGAATTTCCAATGAAATCAATAAACTACGTGAAGATGATTTGAATCTGCCAACCCACAATAAAGAGGTTCTATTAAAATTGAATATCATGGTGGAAGAATTTTTTAATAAGGTACACAAGGCGTATTGTGATAATAGTAAAAATTTATTTGTAGTTTCCATTAAAAATTATGAAGAAATAAAAAGAATATGTAGAGAATCTAAAATAGAGCATTTTTCCATAGAACATAAAGATATCCCTTCTAAGCTAAGTTCAGGTTATAGTGATTTGTTAAATTATTATAGAAGAGCTTGTGATCACATCTATAATATAATAGAACATTATGCTAATATATAAATTTAAGATTTTAATAAAAATTGGTGTTGACTTTTTTTATCAACACCAATTTTTTATCTCTAATCTTTTTTCTTTGGTTTATTCACAGGCCAATTAGGCTGTTCTCCTGATAATACACGAATGATTTCAGAAGCTGCCTGTGTAGCCATAAGCATCATACATTCATCAGTATTGGAGGCCATATGAGGTGTTACTACCACATTATCCATAGATAAAAGGGGATTATCTTGACTAGGAGGTTCTACTTCAAAAACATCTATAAATGCCCCAAAGATTTCATTGGTTTTCAATGCCTTTATCAATTCTTTTTCATCTACCACTTCTCCTCTAGCACAATTTACAAAGTATGCAGATTCTTTCATATTTTTAAACTCGTTTTTTCCTACACATCCAGAATTATCACCAGTATATGGCATATGTAGAGAAATAATATCTGCTTCTTTGAATATTTCATCCCAGCCACATAATTTGACATAATCTGGCGTTCTTATTGCTTTTCCTAAAGGATCAAATGCAAGAATTTCCATATCAAGACCATAGTATGCCTTATGTGCTATCCTTTGACCAATTCGCCCAAACCCTACAATACCCAACTTTTTTTTGGCTAAATCCATTCCCTTATTATTGTTTTTGAAAAAAAAGTCTCCACTTTTAATTTTCTGATTTAGTAAAAATATTTTTTTAGAAATAGCTAAGATAGCCCCCAGGGTAAATTCTGCCACTGTATTTGTTGTAGAATCAGGTGCATTAGTAGTCCATATTCCTAATTTGGCTGCTGCCTCAAGATCAACATTATTGTATCCAGCCCCATGCCTTGCTACAATTTTTAATTTCTTTCCTGCTTTTAACACGGCTTTAGTACAAGGAGCAGTTCTAAGTAGTATAGCATCACAATCTACTACATCCTTAATTAAATTTTCTTCTAGTGGTCCAGAGCCCATCTTTATCTCATATCCATAACTTTCCAATAATTCTATCCCTTCCGCAGAAATAGCTTGGGGTATTAAAATTTTATATGCCATTTTTATCTCCTTCTTTATAAGTTTGTTTTGATTTTAATATTTGAAATACATATACAGCTCCTATGCAGCCTATTCCTATCACCACTGATTTAATTCCTGGCAATACAGTAAAGCCACAACCAATAAAGATTATTATTGTTTTTAGCCACGACAAATTACCCATAAAATATCTTTGTACAGCCGTTGCTATACCATAAGCACCAACCAATGCAGCTATAATAGCAAGTGTAACTTCTGATTTGGTTCCATGACCTAGTAGTGCTGGATTCAAACAAAAGGCAAATGGCATTAAAAACCCTGCTAGACTAAGTCGCCATGCAAGAAATCCTGTTTTTATTGCATCGCCATTGGCGATTCCAGCTGCGGTGTAGGCAGCAACTGCTACTGGTGGTGTAACATTGGCCATGATACCAAAATAAAATACAAAGAAGTGTGCTGAAATCTTAGTGACACCAAGATTTTCCAGTGCTGGGACAATTAAAGTTGCCAGTAGAACATATGCAGCTGATGTTGGCATTCCCATCCCCAATACTATGGAAGTTGCCATTGTAAGAAATAATAACAATAGCAGATTTCCTTGTGATATTTCTATCAAAAGAGATGATAGCTTGTATCCAATTCCAGTCAACATAAGCATTCCTACAATAATTCCTGCAGTTCCAGTAGTTAATGCTACACTAATCATTCCTTTGGAAGAGCCTGCAATTAAATCCAATATTTCAGTGGGTTTTCTTCTTTTTCCAGGATAAACTAACATAATTAGTATTAAAAACACTATCGCAAAGAAGGCTGATTTTTGTGCTGAATAACGCACTACTACCAACAAGAAAACTAATAGTACCAATGGAGAAATTAATAACCACCCTCCCTTTAGTTCTTCCATAAAATTTGGTAACTCTTCTTTCTTTTGACCCATCAAATTTTTCTTGATTGCTTCAAAATCAATCATCATAAATAATGCTATATAGAATAAGATTGCTGGTATTATTGCTGCAGTCAGGACATCCTTATATGACCCAATATAATCTGCCATTATAAAGGCTGCTGCCCCCATAACAGGAGGCATTAATTGTCCTCCACTAGATGCTGCAGTTTCCACCGCTCCTGCAAATTCTGGATCAAATCCACTTTTTTTCATCAATGGTATAGTAAAGGTCCCAGTACCTACTACGTTTGCCACTGCACTTCCAGAAATAGTACCAAACAAGCTACTGGCAACCACTGCAACTTTGGCCGGTCCTCCTCTAAATCCCCCCAAAAATGCTTGAGTTAATCTTATGAAGATGTCTCCAGCTCCAGATGTTTCCAATATACCAGCAAAAATTACAAAAATAGAAACATATATTGAAGAAACACCCAAAGGTGTATTAAATATTCCATTTGTTCCCTTATACAAAACTTCTGTTATTCTTGTCCAGTCATATCCTCTATGAGCTATGCTTCTAGGAAGATTAGGACCTAAAAGTGCGTATAATATGCAAATAATGGCAATAATTGGCATTGCTGCGCCAACTGTTTTCCATGTAAAAAATAAAAGTAAAATTAATAGAACAGTTGCTAATATCATTTCAATACTAGACATGGTCCCACTTGATCTCCACATGGTATTCGATATTGAATAGGAATATCCACCAATTATTGCTACTACAGCTATTACCCCTAAAGCAAGTATAGTCTTCATTCTTTCTGTTTTTATATTAAAGAAATTATAGCATAAAGGAACTAGCATCATGCTAAAAGCCAAATGTACTACTCTATGTTGATATGAAGGTAGTGCTCCAAAGTATGATGTATATATGTGAAAGAATGCGAGAGTCAATCCGATTATTAAAAACAGTATTCTGTTTATGCTAAGTTTTTTCTTTTCTATTTCCAAATTTCTCCACTCCTTGTATAATTAAACTTTCTAGATGAAATTTCAGATTTTAATTTTCACTACAGCTTTTTCTATGTTTTCATCATTTATTTTCACTTGTGGTCTATGAATGTCCTCAGGATAAACAATAGCATATGAGGATTCGGTCATTACATACAATGCCTCATCTTCACAAGAATATTTAGCCACATCTTTATCGGGATTATATGGTTCTATTTCTTTCAAAGTTGCGTTCAAAATATCAGCATATCCAAATTTTTCAGTACCTTTTAACATAATTTGTAAATCTAGATATATTTGATGATTTTCAGCTTTAGTTTCTTCTAAGGGTTTTCCAATATAACTTTGCCTGCTTATGAAAATATCTTCTCCAAATATTTCATGTTTTCCTATGGATAAATCAAGTAAATTATTAGAAAGAACATAGTCGATAGCTTTATCCAAATTAGGATTTAAACCTTTACATTTTATTAGATTACTTAGTTTTCCAATTATCATAATGCTGCTCTCCTCCCTAAATTTTTTATAATCTAAAGGGATAGTTGATAAATACTCAAACTATCTTGTTATTTTCAAGAAATTTTCCAAAAACCTTGCAGTAATTGGAAAATTTCTTTTACTTTATTAATATTTATATTTATTTTAAAAATTTTATTTTAATCAATTCTACCTACTTCTCTTAGATATCTCAATGCTCCTGGATGCATCTCTAGCAACCCTTCTATGCCTCTAGTTGCATTTTCTAGATTCCACTCATCACACTGATGATAGGCTGACACTAGAGTATCGTTATTTTCAAATAATACTTTGGCAATTTCATAAACCAAATCTTCTGGCATATCTCTGTGTGTTACAAGTAGAGAAACACTTCCAAAGGAATACTCAACACCCTCATCTTGTCCATTATATACATTAGGTTCAATTGATGCTGGAATATAGTATGGATGCTCTTTTATAATTTTATCATATTGCTCTTTGTCTAATTCAAGTAGACGAATAGGTTTAGAAGCTGCTGCTGTAGCCACTGGTGATGCAGGAAGAGTACTCATTATACATACTGCATCTACATTTCCATCTGTCAGAGCTTCTGCACCATCTCCATGAGCTAGGTACTCAGGTTTCCAATCTCTATTTATTTCATATCCATAAGCATCCATTATGGTCTTCATAGCATCTCCTGCCACACTTCCTGGTGGCCCTACAGCAATCTTTTTATCCTTTAAGTCTGCATAAGTATTAATGTTACCATCTTTTAAAACATACACTTGCAGTACAGTCATATGTCCGCCCATAATTCCTCTTAATTCATCTTTATCCACTTGCCTTCCTTCAAAACTTCCTATTCCATCAAATGCAAGAGCTAGTACATCTGAAGCTGTCATGGCTAATTCTATGTTTTTATTGTTAGCAAGTAAAATATTTTCTGCTGATCCCCCTGTTATCTCTATATTAGCAGAAATATTATCAATATTTCTGTTTATAAGATCAGACATAGCGGTTCCGATTATGGAAAAAGCTCCACCAGCACTGGATGTTCCTATGGAAATATACCTCATCTGAGCATTTGCAGATGTCATAAAAAATAAAAATAAAATAATTCCACTTAATAACCTTAAAAATTTTCTCATACAACTACCTCCATTAAATATTTTTTATTATATAACTGTTATAACACTCTTGAAACATAATAACTTTTATAATTTAAAATTATAAACTAATCTAGTATATAACTGTTATAACGCTTTTTAGATGTAACTATTATAATAAGCTATGACAAATATTATGTTGCTATGTAAGAATATCCAGTATTAGCAAGGAAAAACTATGATACTTTTGATAACAGATATTTTTAGAAAAGATGCTAGGAGGCGTCATTTAGAGAACAAAGCTTATGTTTATATTATTCTATTTTGGGTCAATCATTCTTAATATATAATGTTTCCAACAGAATAATTAATAACTTTCTATAATAAGCTTTAAAGAGTCATTAACATGTGCTCTCATCACCTTTTCTGCTTCATCAGGATCTCCTTTTATGATGGTATCCACTAGATATCTATGCCAGTATCTTGGATAAGTGACTCTTGGGGCATTACTCCCCAATGCCTTACACAGTATCCAAAACAGATTAATCTTTTTTAGAGTATTTATTAATAAATTATTTTCAGTAAATTCTGTTAGCTTTTCATGAAATAGCAAATGCGAATTCCTGCTATCAAAAACTGTGTTTTCGTTATATGGAATGGTATCTAATTCTGTAGCAATAGTCATTAATTGATGCTTTTGTTCTGCAGTTATTATTTGAGATAGTATCCTTGCAGATTGGCACTCTACCGCTTCTCTAAGCTGATAATTTTCTATGATTTTCTCTTTGGTTGGGGTTATTACATAAGACCCCCACTGTGGCTTAGATTCAACTAAATTGTTTTCTTCCAATTTTTTTAAAGCTTCTATTACAGGAATTACACTGACACCAGTAACTTCCGCCATTTTCCTTCTAGAAAGTTTCATTCCTGGTGAGAATTCACCATCTAAAATTTTTTGTGAAATAATCTGATACGCTACATCAGATGCCGTTTGAAAATTTTCTTCTGTCATATATCGCTCCTTTAATCATATTGTAATTACTGTTATATCACTTATGCTATAATAATATACTAAATCAATAGATTAAAGTCAATGATAATTTATATTATATCTTGTGATACTGATTTCTTAGAGCCAAATTACTTATATTTTCAATGTTTTAAGCTTGTTCCAAATTTTATCTATATATATATTAATCAAACATTATTAAGCATTCCAAAACAAAACAATCTAATTTAATATATGTATACCACAATAAAAGTCATATATATATGTTCTATATAACAAATTTATCCTCTGATAAATTATTCGCTATACTAACTGCCGTTTTTATAACTATTTAAAAATAGAAAAACAGCTGTTCAGATTCACTTTTTTATCTAACCATACAAGGTTTTTTTGAATCATACTTCCAATCTTTTATCAGATACTGCATTGATAAAGCATCATTTCTATCTCTATATTCTTCAGGCATTTCCAAATATAATTTATGAGCTTTCATTAACTTGTCCATATCTATTTCTATTCCTAACCCTGCTTTTTCTGTTAATTTTATAACACCATTTTTAATTACAGGAGATTCTTTTGTCAGTCCCTGACCATCTTGCCAAATCCAATGGGTATCCACAGGAGTTATATTTCCAGGAGCAGCAGCAGCCACTTGTACAAATGTAGCCAAAGTTATATCAAAATGATTGTTTGAATGAGATCCCCAAGTCAGACCCCAATCCTTTAATATATGAGCCATTCTCACACTTCCACTCAATGTCCAGAAATGTGGATCAGCCAATACTATATCTACTGATTTTAATGCTGCAGCATGGTAGAACTGTCTCCAATTGGTTGCAATCATATTGGTAGCCACTTTTAAACCAGTGGCATTTTTAAACTCACACATAATTTCTCTACTTGAAAAACCTGCTTCTGGACCACAAGGATCTTCCATATATGTTAATATTCCATTCTTGTATTTACATAATCTTATGGCTTCTTCTAGGGTCCATGCACCATTAGGATCAAGATTTACTCTTGCATCAGGAAATGCTTTATGCAATGCATCAATAGCAGCCATTTCTTCTTCCCCTCTTAGCACTCCACCCTTTAGTTTAAAATCCTTAAAACCATATCGTTGCTGCAAAGCCCGTGCTTCTTCAACAATTGATTCTGGTGTTAAAGTTTCTTTTCTTCTCACTTTTTCCCAATCATCTTTGAAGTCAGTTTCTATCAAATAAGGTAAATCCGTTTTTTTTGTATCAGCTATATAAAATAAGTATCCCAAAAATGGAACTTCTGTTCTTTGGATTCCGCCATCCCCCAAGAGAGATGCCATGGGTTTATTTACATATTTTCCCAAGAGATCCAACATGGCACATTCCACTGCTGCCTCAGCTTGGACCACGAATTTTAAATTACTTATGTCAAGACTTTGCAAGCCTTCTCCTGTATCACCTTTTACTTTATGCCCTCCCTTTCTAATATTAGTGATCACTTGCCTATAATCAGCTATTTCAGAACCAATTACTATGCTTTTGTAGCTCTCCAACATCTCTGTAATTGCCTCTCCCCCATGTATTTCTCCTATACCCTTATTTCCTGTTTCATCTTCCAAAACCACTATATTTCTTGTAAAATATGGTGCATGACAACCACTTAATGTCAATGTCATGCTGTCGTATCCTGCCACAGGGTATACAGTCATTTTAGTTACAATAGGTGTTCCTACTTTCATATAATTTCCTCCTTACTAACGAATTTTTATACATTCAGTACATTTGTTTAAATATCAAGACAAAAGTATCTGTTTTGGAATAAGAATAGCACAATAATTATATGACAGATATATTATATAAGACAAAATTATAGCTAAAATATTGTTATATACAACATATAATTTTTGTAAAGTAAAAAGTGGAAAATTAAAATAATTTTCCACTTTTTACTATTAGATTAGAGTGTTTTAAACTTCAGATATCTCTAAAGATTATGCTTTCTTTGATTTCTTATTATCATACACTGCATAGGCTATGGAAAGAAATATAAGTCCCCAAATTCCCCATCCAAGTGGTCTTTCAAAAAAACACATTAAACTTCCACCAGAACCCTTTATTGAATCAACAAAATATTTTTCCAAGTCTCTTCCCAAGATAAAACCTATCAAAAACGGAGCTGAAGGAATACCTATCTTGGAAAAGATGTATCCAACTAATCCAAAGATAAGAAGAGTCCAAACATCAAACATATTTCCATTACGTACTGCATAGGCACCTACAACACACATTAATATTATCACTGGATAAATTCTATTTTTAGGAAACTGAATAATTTTTGCAACGAATTTTATGGGATAAAACATTATCACAAACATTAAAATATTACATAGTAATAATGCAAACAAAATTGTATACCATGTTCCAGGATTTCTGGAAATAAATAATGGTCCCACCTGTATTCCTTGCAGTAAAAAAGCACCTACTAGCACAGCTGTTGTGCTATCTCCTGGAATACCCAGTGATAAAAGTGGTATTAATGCCCCACCTGTCAATGCATTATTGGCTGTTTCACTGGCAACAAGTCCTTCTTCTGCACCATTTCCGAATTCTTCGGGATGTTTAGCGAAATTCTTGGCTTGGGAATATGAAAGAATTGAAGCAGCACTTCCACCAACCCCAGGTAAGATTCCCAAAAACGTTCCTATTACACTGGACCTTATTAAATTAGTGACTTGCCCTTTAAGAAATGAAAAGGAAAAAGTACTTTTTGAATCACTCATATCTGTTGATATGGGGTTTTCCTTCATTCCTGATTCGGCCTCTTGAAAAATTTGTGATAATGCAAAGAGACCAATTAACACAGGTAGCAATTGAAATCCAGCTCTTAATTCTACTCTAAAAGCCTGTGGAACCATTCTGAGCACATTATTGTCTGGAAATTGTCCAACCAAAGAAATTAAGGTTCCTAAAAATCCAGCAAAGATACCCTTTATCATATTTCCCTTTGATAATGCTGCAATTACTGTCATTGCAAACAAAATAATCAGGAATTTTTCAACTGCTGAAAACTTTATGGCTAATCTTGCCAGAGGTGGTGTAAATAGAAATAACGCTATTAAGCTGAATATTCCTCCGATAAACGAAACCGTAATTCCTATTTTTAATGCTTTTTCCCCCTCTCCTCGTTGAGCCATGGGGTGACCGTCAAATCCTGTGGTGATGGATGAGGGGGTTCCTGGTATATTAATCAATATTGCTGGAATTAAACCACCACTTATTCCACCTACATATAATCCCAACAATAAATACAATGATGTATTTAAATCATAGGCATATGTTAGGGGTAAAAACACCGCTATGGCCATAGTGGCTGTCATTCCAGGTAAGGCACCAAAGACTATTCCAACAGAAACGCCAATAAATGCAGCAAGCAACTTTATAATTCCAAATTCAATACCCATTATTTGTTCCTCCTAAAAATTTATTGACTATGGTAGTGTTATGTTAAATACCTTACCAAATAAGAACCATACAAAAACAGAAAATATAACTGATATCAATATGGAGTTTATAAAAGATTTAGCTGCTATTCTATCACCTTTAAGTGCAACCGGAATTTTGTCAACACCTGAATACAAAATATTGAAGATGAAAACAAATATTATACTTGCTGCTAGAAATCCTATGATATCCATAGCAAAAATATATAAAACAAAGAAAACTAGAGAGCCAATTAATTTTAATTTATCCCAATTTTTTTCAAAAAAACTATAGTTTTTTAAGGTGATAAAAGGCTCGTTTTTCTTTTTTTGCTTAAGAAATCTTTGTATTACCAACACTACAAAGATAAAAATTAATATTTTTATTATTGCAGGTGGCACAATCCAATGGGAAGTCGAAGGCAAGTATCTCACTCTAAACATAATCACTCCTTGAAGAATAAACTAAATATTTTTTTCTATAATTTGCTTAAATTTTAAAACCCAACCAAATCGTCCAATGATGGGGAATTATCAATTAACACTTGTAAACTATCTCTTTTACCATATATAAATTCTTTTGAATCTTCTGAGCTTAGATATCCAGTACGGTAATCCATTCTTTTTAAGTCATTATTAAGACCTTCTTCATCTGAAATTTTTTCTACTGCATTATCCAACTCTGCAATTAGTTCTTCTGGAAAATCCTTTGGTAAATAAATTAAGAAATCTTTAGAAAATCTAAATTCTCTTCCATCCAAAGTTATTCCAAGATCACTATAAGATGGTACATCAATTCCATCAATATTATCTAACAAACCTAAAAACTTCATTGCTATTCTTTGATCATCAGTTTCTGTATAATCCTTCAAGGAAGTGTAGTCTGCAAATATAACATCGCAGTTGTTATCCCATAGCATTTGAGATTTCTCAGCAGTGGAACCACCAAGTATTACCACTATACGTTTAGCAACATCATCACCATATGTCTTTCTTACCCAATCATAATATACAATAAAACCAATATGCGACACACCACCAGCTTCACAAGATACACGAGATATAGCGTCAGGATTTGCATTTAAATACTCTGCAAGCTCTCTCATCGTATTATATGGCGCATTTACACCTGCTGCCCATGCTGCCCCAGGATTTTGTGCTACACGGGGTCCTACAGTCATATTTTCCAATGCATACTGATTTTCAAAGGAACCAAAAGAAACTCCTAAATATGTCATATCGTGAAATATCATTATAGTATTTCCATCTGGTTTTGATGTTTGCATAGCTGCCAAAGCTTCTGCAGCTCCTACAGCATCTACTTTCAAATTAGCACCCAATGCATTTCCCAAATGTCTAGAAACTGCATCAGCAATTAGATAAGAATCTCCTGATGGGGATGTAGAACCAATCACAACCCTCACATTTTTTCCTTTAAAAGTGTTTTCAGTTTCTGTACTTCCACTTCCACCTCCACTTCCACAACTTGCAATAAACACAGCCAAAACAAACAAACTAAGAATATAAGCTAATATTTTTTTTGGGTTTTTAAACATTATTACCTCCTAAAAATTTTTGATATTATCTCTACTACTCAAATTGAACCACAAGTTTTAACACAATAAGATGTTTTTTTAGATTACAGTACATTTGTTTAATTATTGAAACAAAAGTATCCATTTTAGAAAAATAGTATCATAATATTTAAAGCACATATATATTATATAGAACAAAATTCTACTCAAAATATTGTTTCATAGAACATATAATTTTTGCAAATAAAAAAGACTAGAAAACCAAATTCTTAGCCTTTTTAGTGTGCTTTTATTTTTTGAAACTCTTTATTTATTCAATTAGTTTATTTTTTTGTTTTTAGAATTGACATTTTATTATTATTTAGAATCTTTTGCTGATAAAATTATCTCCATTTAAAACATATATATTAGAATTATATTCCTAAATTATTCATAAATATCCTTATTTTATCTTAAAACCTTTTTCAGTTTTTTCTATTTTACTATTTTTTAGTAAAGTTCCAATTGCTCTTTTGAAAGCCTTTTTACTTATACCAAAATAATTTTCAATTTCTTCTGGAGTACTTTTATCATTAAAGTTAAATTTACTTCCCAAAAGTTTCATTTTATCCAAAATAAATTCAGCATCCTTATCCATTTGAATAAAACTCAATTCTCTTGGAGTCAAATCCAATTTTCTATCTTCTCTCACACGAATTATCCTAGCCTCTATTTGGTCCCCTATTTTGTAATCCTTAAAGTACTCATTTTGAGGAATGAGACCAAAATATCTATCTTCCACTGCTACAAATATTCCAATTTCATCATTTATTCCATAGACAGTTCCTGAGACCATTTTGTTTTTTTCATAATTGGCTGGAGCAGGCATCAAAAAATTGTAGAGTTTCATTGTAGCAGATGGTCTTCCTTTGCTATCCTCATACAATCCAACCAAGTATTTTTTTCCTATTTCAACCGTTGTTACTTGCTGATCTTTGGGAAGTAAAATATCCTTATTTAGTCCCCAATATAAAAATGCACCTAGTTTGGGATTTATATCTACCACTTCAAGCCATTCTAAATTACCTACTAGAGTCTCTGTCACTCTAAATGTCGCAATTAGTCTGTCTTCTGAATCTCTATATATTAATACTTCGACCTCTTCTCCTTCTTTTAATTCCTTTCCTTCCAATTCATTTTTGGGAAGCAAAATATTGTCAGCAGAGTCACCAGTCTCGGCATCTAGATATGCTCCTATTTTGCAAAAATTATTAATCGTCATTTTTTGCCTTTTACCTATTTTTATCATTACTTTTCTCCTAACTTTTATAAGATTATAAATATCTCTATTTTTATTTTTTCATTTAAAATTTAATAAATATATTCTATGACCTCTCTTTTTAATTTTTCTATATTATTTTTTTCTATATTATTGCTATTATTAAAATTCTCTATTATTTTTATTGGTCCATCTTTATGTTGACTATTTAATACTGCTATACTATCTCCTAGATAAAAAGCCAAGTCGATATCATGAGTCACAAGAATTATAGTCCTCTTTTCTGTTTTTTGCATGTTTAAAAAATCATCTAGTATTTCATTTTTTATTTTTATATCCAAAAATTCAAAGGGTTCATCCATAAGAAGATATTGGGAAGGGTAAGCAAAAGCCCTTGCTATAGACACTCTTCTTTTCATTCCACCACTTAGCATACTTGGATAGTAATCTTTATATTTTTCCAAATTTACAATTTTTAGGTACTCTTCTATTCTTTGGTCGATTTCCTCTTTGGAAATTTTATTTTTTAGTACAAATTTTAAATTATTATATATATTTTCCCATGAAATTAAGGTCTCTTCTTGGAAAATATAAGATATGCTTTGGTTTTCCATCTGAGAAATTATTTCCCCAGTAAAATCTTTGATTTGTCTGGCAATTATGTTCAAAAGAGTGGTTTTTCCAATTCCAGAAATACCTAGTATTACAGTAATTTTACCTTCTTCTATATTTAAGGAAAATTTTTCAAATATTTTATTTTCACCATAAAGTTTTGTAATATTATTTAATTTCATATTTTCCCTTTGTAATAAAAATATATAGTTAAATATTTTTCCATTTTCTTATTTTTTTGTTGAAAATACTAAAAATTTGATTAATCAAGAAGTTTATTCCTATGATTATCACTACCCAACCAAAAATCTTTCCTATATCCAAATAAACTTTATTTAAAAATATCTCTCCACCAATGGTATTACTTTTTTGAGAAAGGATTTCACTAGCAACCACTACTTTAAATACCAAGCTTATTATTCCACCCATAAGTTGGCACATAAAAAAATAAACACCAGGAAGGTATATTTTTTTTAGGATATCGATTCTAGAGACTCCATATATTTTGGCCATGGAAATTATATTTTTTTCCATGGAACTCACTCCACCTATTATATTGTCATATAATAAAGGAGTGCCAATTGTGATGGACACTACCAAAGGAACCACTCGGATACTGGACCAAATAATAACCAATACTATAATTATTACTGAAGGAGTTGACCTCAATATATTGAAAAAATATCTAAATAGATAGTGGAATATCTCGTAGTTTAAGGCTAAAACACTGCTAACAATAGCCAATAGTAATGAAATAATCACAGAAAGAAGTAATGTATTGATAGTATTAGATAATATAGTTATAAACTTATTATCTAATATTATTTCTTTTAAAGAATAAAAAAAATTTTCTATTCTTGGAAAAATAATCTCGTTATCTATATATAGAGCCGAAATTTCCCATAAAAAAATCATTCCAAATACTGTAATGATAGAATATTTATTCTTTAATAAATATCTCTTCATCAGGAATTTTGCCTCCAATCATTCTGTTATCCATTTCTTCTATTGCCTTAAAGTAATTTATGTATTCATCTTGAATCACATCAGCCTTTATAAAATTTATGTTACTTCGTTCTAATGTGTCACTAATATCATGGTAAAGAGACACCAAAGTGCTTCCATAGTCAAAGGAATCTTCAGTAAAATCTTTAACTTTATTTTCATATCTATCTTTTAAATACATTCGATAAATTTTTTCTCGAACATACCCTATAGATTGCGAAATCATGTCAGATGCACTTTTTTCTACTAATTCTACTACTTTAGAAAGTAATTCTTTATCCTCATATATGCTTTCCCTCAGGATTAAAGTAGATTGAGGATATCCATATTGACTATCATAAAGTTTCTTCCATTCATCATTTAAATTAAAGGATATTATGGTATCAGGTTCCCTTCTAAAAATATTACCCAAGGCAGGCTCAGCTATTACTATTGTATCCAATTGGTTGGATAGATATAGTGGCAATAACTCACTTCCATTGGTATAATATTCTACTTCAATGTCATTATCAATATCTATATTATTTTCTTTTAGTATTTTTCTGAAGACAACATCGGGAGTAAGCCCCCTACCTATCATTCCTATTTTGATTTTATTACCATCCTTCCCTTTAAGGTCATCAAAGGAATCAAATTTTCTTCTGCCTACTATATAAAAGGAACCCCAACCTACAGTACCAGCTATTTTATAACCTAGATTTCTATTATAAAGTTGAGCTGCCACGTTGGATGGAACAATGGCAATGTCAGGACCTCTTCTCATTAATTGTGTCACTAGAGCATCTGGCATTTTTTCTATGCTGTATGAAATAGGACTGTCCAAAATATAATGTTCTACAAGTGCTGTATCCCCATCTCCAATAATAGTTTCTGTTTCTGACACCATAAAACTTATGGACAACGATGGAAGTCCATCTGGAACAGCAAAATTATAAGTTTTTTTATCTGCATTACCAAATAATGAAATGCTTAATATAAATAAAAAAAAACATATCTTTTTTTTCATAAGTTATCCTTTCTACATGACTAGACTGATGATATAGATTAATATTCAATTACATTTTTTCCTTAGCATTGAAATTTTTACTATTTCCAAAATAATGATTTTGAGTTTTACTATCTAAAAAAAGCACTTTATTAGCATAATTTACCAGTCCTTTTAAATCAGGAACAATATGTATAATTGTAATATCTTCTTTTTCACAAAGAGTCTTTAGAATTTTGTAGAGTTCATTTCTGGACTTGGCATTGATTGAAGACGGAGGAGTATCAATAAAAATTATTTTAGGATAGACAATTAGAGTTTTGGCAATTTTTATTCTAAATTGTTGCCACTGTGTTAATTTATTTATTTTTTTATCCTTGACATCTGCTAGATTCAAAATCTCAAGCATTTCATCAACTCTATTCCAATCTACCTCCTCTAAGGGTCTTCCTTTTTTCTTGGCAAAAAGTCCTACAGCTATCACTTCCTTTGCAGTACCAACAAAGTCGTCTTTTGTTTCCAATGCATTTTGTGGAATGTAAGTAACTTCAGCTTTTCCTATACCATGATATAAAATTTCTCCAGAGAGTCCCTCTGTAACTAAGCCAAGTAAAGATTTAATCAAAACACTTTTTCCTGAACCACTTAATCCACTTACAGCCAAATAATCTCCTTTACTCAATGAAAAGTCGATGTTTTCTAATAAAAACTTCTTGCTGCCAGTTAAATTGAGGTTTCTTACTGTTAATATTACTTCACTGATATCTTCGCTAATATCATCACTCATAGATCTTCACTATCCTTAATTTATTTTTTAGATAAATATATTATACCACAATCCATTAAATAACACAAGAATATAGGACTATGAAGAATCATCAAGAGTAAAATATTGTAGATAGATGTGTTTGAAATAGTCATTTATTCAAATACAAAAGTATGGTTTAAGGGACCATTCCCCTTTCCCAGTTGCATCTTAGAAGTCAAAAGTGTAGTCACATAATCTTTGGCTTTTTTAATGCTTTCTTCTGTGGAAAAGCCCATTGCCAAATTGCATGCAATAGCTGAAGATAAAGTGCAACCTGTCCCATGTGTGCTGTCATTTTCTATGTGTTTTCCATTAAACCAGATATTTTCCACTCCATTCCATAACAAATCATCTGCACTATCATTCAAATGTCCTCCCTTTAGTAAAATTCCACCTTTTGTATGGTTTTTTAATATTTCCATTGCTATTTCCATGTCCCTGCAATCTTTGATACTTATCCCAGAAAGAATCTCTGCCTCTGGAATATTTGGAGTAATTACTTTTCCTAAGGGTAAAAGTAATTTTACCAGAGCATCATAGGCCTCGTCATTCATTAATTTACTTCCACTAGAAGATACCATCACAGGGTCTATCACTACATTGGTAGCATGATATTCTATTAATTTATCTGCAATAATTTTAATTATTTTACTATTTGAGACCATTCCTATTTTGGTGGCGTCTGGTCTTATATCATGAAAGATACAATCCATTTGATTAGCTACAAATTCCGGAGTTGCTTCCATTATTTCATATACACCAGTGGTATTTTGTGCAGTCAAGGCTGTGATTACGCTCATACCATAGGTCTTATGTACTGTCATGGTTTTTAAATCGGCCTGAATTCCTGCTCCACCACTGCAATCAGAGCCAGCTATTGTTAATACACACTTCATTTTTCCCCCTATGGTCAATCTAATAATTTACATCTAAAAAATATTTGTACAACTTATATGATATATAATATATCATATATCTTGAGGATATGCTATAATAATAAGGATAAATAATTTGTAAAATAGGTGATATAGATGATAAATGGGAATATAAGTGGGATAAAAGATTTTACCTTGAGTATTTTGGAGAATCTTTATTCTACTAAATTAGATAAAGGGCAATTTGCCAATGATGAGATACTTGAGACTATATCTGTTATAAGTGCAAGTATCAATAGGGAAATTAATATAGCGATAGACAGAAAGGGTAATATAAAGGATATCTCTATAGGGGATAATAGTAGTGCAGGGTTGCCTTCTATTTCTACCAAAGAAAAAAGATTGAGTGGACTATCCATGATACATACTCATCCCAGTGGGAATTCTTCCCTGTCTATGATGGATATTTCAGCTCTTATTCAACTAAAATTAGACATGATTGTAGCTTTGGGAATATCCAAAGAAGGAAAAATAAACGAGGTGTCAGTGGGATTTTGTGAGATAAAGGAAAATCATTTATCCTATGAAAAAATTGGACCTATCTCTCTTAATAAATTTTTGAATTATGACTTTATTTCAAAAATTGAAGAAATAGAAAGGACTTTCAAAGAGAACACTTTGATAGAATCCATTGAAGAAAAGGCGATCTTAGTGGGAATAGGTGATGAAAAATCCCTTGATGAACTGGAAGAATTGGCAAAAGCCTGTAATGTTCAGGTAGTAGGAAGATTTTTCCAAAGGCGAACTTCCATAGATAATGTAACCTTCATTGGAAGCGGAAAAGTAACTGAACTTACTATGTTTAAACAAATTAAAAATGCAGATTTGATTATTTTTGATGACGAACTTACAGGAATTCAAAACAAAAATCTGGAGGTAATTACTGGCTGCAAGGTAATAGATCGAACTTTTTTGATCTTGGATATTTTTGCAAAACGTGCCAAAAGTAGAGAGGGAAAATTACAAGTTCAATTGGCAAAATTAAAATACAATAACTCAAAATTAATCGGTTATGGTATATCTATGTCCAGAACTGGTGGTGTCGGTAACCGTGGACTGGGGGAGACTAAGCTTGAATTAGATAGAAGATCCATCAAAGAGAATATTCATAATCTAAAACTAGAACTGGAAAAAGTGAGAAAAAGTAGAATGGTACAAAGGGAGAAAAGAGATAATGCAGGTATTCCAAAGGTTTCCTTGGTTGGGTATACCAATGTTGGCAAATCCACACTGCGTAATCTTTTGGTGAACAATTATGGAGATAGTGCCAGTAAAAAAGGAGATGTTTTTGCAGAAAATATGCTATTTGCTACTTTAGATGTAACTACCAGAACCATTATTCTTCCAGATAAAAGAACAATTTCTCTCACAGATACAGTGGGATTCATCAGAAAATTACCCCATGATTTGGTAGAAGCCTTTAAATCTACTTTGGAGGAGGTGACCTTTTCTGATTTAATAGTCCATGTGGTAGATGGCTCCAGTCCAACCATTGAAAATGAAATACTTGCTGTGGAAAATGTCCTCTCAGAATTGAAAGCCAATGATAAACCGACTCTTTTAATCATAAATAAAATTGATAATGTTGATAGTGAAAAATTATTATATTTAAAAGAAAAATATCAAAATTACAATACTTTAGAAATAAGTGCCAAGTCCAATATAAATATTGACAAATTGTTAGAAGTGATAGAAGAGACTCTACCAAAGTTGACCAAAGAAGAGACTTTTCTTATTCCATATTCTGAGTCAGCTTTGGTTGCGCTACTTCATAGGACTTCTATTATCAAATCTGAAGAATACAAAGATAATGGGTCAGAAATAACAGCCATTGTTGATAATTATACTGAAAAACAATTGGAGAGGTATTTAAAAAGATAGATTATTAATGAAAATTATTAGAAATTTGTAGTATCTACATTAATTAAAAAATATATAAAAATTAAAAAATATATAAATTACAAAAGACTGCCCACAAATAACTGAGCAGTCTTTTTATATTTTATGTTCTTGCAAAGCTATCAAATACTAGTTTACACATTATTTTAATTCCATATTTTAAAGTTTCTTCATCTACTTTAAATTTTGGATTATGTAATATTACATTGCCTTTGTTGGACTCACCTTCTGTTCCTAGCCAGAGGAAAAATGAAGGAACTTTTTTAGATATAAAAGAAAAATCTTCTCCTGCTGGTAATGGATTGCTTTGGTAAATTATATTCTCCTTTCCTAATAATTCTTCTAGGGAGCTGGTAGCATATTTGGTAAGGGTTGGGTCATTGTAAATAAAATCATACCCATCTACATAGTCTAGTATTCCACGACAACCATAGGCACTGGCAATATCACTTACAATTGTAGCTAATCTTTCTTTAATTGTCTCTACACTTACTTTGCTAAAAGTTCTGACTGTCCCCTCTAAGACTACATTATCTGATATTATATTATATTTGTCTCCACCATGAATGCTTCCAATTGATATTACTGCTGTTTCACCAGGACCAAGATTTCTACTTATTATGCTTTGAATGCTAGTAATAACATTCCCAGCTGCCAAAATAGCATCATTTCCCTCACTTGGTAGGGAACCATGAGAACTCTTTCCTTTTATTGTTATGGTAATTCTATCAGATCTAGCATTTAGTACTTCTGGTCTATATAATACTGTACCAGTGGGCACTCCATATACATGCATTCCGTAAGCTTCATCTACCTTGGGATTTTCTAATATTCCTTCCTTTATCATTCCTTGGGAACCTCCTATGGGAGCTACCTCTTCAGCAGGTTGAAACATAAATTTTACATTTCCATCCAATTTATCTTTAAATCTACTCAGTACCATTGCTGTTCCCAAAAGCATTGCAGTATGCATATCATGACCACAAGCATGCATTACATTTGGAATTTTGGAGGAGTAAGGCTCTCCTTGAATTTCATTTATTGGAAGAGCATCCATATCTCCTCTCAATAAGATTGTCTTTTTATCAGATTTTCCTTTTAGTAATCCGATGATCCCATAACCATTTACTCTTTCTTTGATTTCAATGGGAAGAATTTTTAGCTTTTGAACAACTTTTCTGGAGGTTTCTATCTCTTCCCCACTTAATTCAGGATACATATGCAAATCTCTTCTAAACTCAACTATTTCCTCATAAAACTCCTCCACATGCCTTTCAACTTCTGAAAAATTCATATTACCACATCTCCTTTAAAAATTTATTTTAAAATAATTTTATAATTCCCAACTTAATATACTCCTCCATTTTTGCATATATAATATTCTTGTATAACTTTGGAGCATAAATTGCAATAGGTCTCATTCTTTCTTCAACTTTTTCTTTGGAAGGACCAAATTTTCTCCAGGTATGACCATCTGATTCTATATTTTGTATAAAACCTTGAAACCTATCGAAAACAGTGGCATATTTTGCATCATTGGTCGAACAAAGTTCAAATTCCAACCACAAATTCATGTATTCCTTTTGTTGTTCCTTTGGCAAAAATGAAAATATTTTATTTGCAGATTCCAATTCCTTTTTCTCCTTTTCTTCTATTGAATACTCTGAGTAGGCTGGAAAATCTCCAGAATAAATTTCTACCAAATCATGAATTAATATCATCTTTAATACTCTTTCCATATTAATAGGAGAAAGTTCAACATATTCCTGCAAAATTAGAGCGCAAATGGCCATATGCCAAGAGTGTTCTGCATCGTTTTCTTGCCTTGTTGTATCTCCCATTACCACAGATTGCCTCAATATTCCTTTGACTTTATCAATTTCCAACAAAAACTTCAATTGATTATTTAATTTTTCCATTGGTTCTCCCTATTTTATTATATGAAATCATTCTAAAATAGTTGGCCCACGACCAACCATTTTATTTTCAAACTATTTATGATAAAATTCTATTATAGCTTTATCTAACGAATAAATATTTTATTAAATCAATCAATTATAAAAGAATTGAGAGAATAGAGGCCTTTGAAACAATTCCAAGAAGTTCTCCATCATCCACTACAGCCATTGGAAATTTTGTGCTGATAGCTATTGGAAGAATATCGTTTATTAGAGTATCAGAAGTAGTGATAGGTATTTCTCTAATTAAATAATCTTCTAAGGTCCCACTTTGGTTTTTGCATGTAAGTGCACTATCAATGGTCACAATTCCCAAAAATTTCATATTGTTATCCACTACATATGCACTTGATACTCTGTTACTTTTCATTTCACGAATAGCAAGATTTGCTCCCTCTGTGACTCTTACGATACATGATGGGTTAAACATAATCTGACCTGCACTAATAACCTTTGTTTTATCAGCATTCCCTATAAACTGCCTAACATAGTCATTGGCAGGATTAGCTGACATTTCCTCTGGTCTATCCAATTGCACAAGTCTTGAATCTTTCATAATTGCAACCTTATCACCAAGCTTAAAAGCCTCATTAATATCGTGAGTTATAAAAATTATTGTTTTATGTAATTTTCTTTGGATATACATAAGTTCAAATTGCATGTCATTACGAACTAAAGGATCCAGAGCAGAAAAAGGTTCATCCATCAAAAGTATGTCTGGATCAGTGGCCAGAGCTCTAGCTATTCCCACTCTTTGTTTCATTCCCCCAGAAAGCTGATTTATATTTTGATGCTCTAATCCCTCTAAGCCCACCATTTTTAGCATTTCTCTTGCTTTATTTTCCCTTTCTTCCTTAGGTACTCCCTTTACTTCCAGGCCATATTCAACATTACTTATAACATCTCTGTGGTCCATCAAACCAAAATTTTGAAAGACCATAGCTATTTTATTTCGCCTAAACTCAATTAACTCGTTTTGAGAGAACTTTCCGATATCATTCCCTTCAAAGAGAATCGTTCCACTTGTAGGATTATGAAGCCTATTGAGACAACGAATAACAGTGGATTTTCCTGATCCAGACAATCCAATTATTACAAAAATCTCCCCTCTTTTCACATCAAAGGACATATCCCATATGGCTGTGGTAACACCAGTTTTTTTATATACCTCATCTTTTTCGGCACCTGTTTTCATCATTCTGGAGGCTTCATTTCTATTTGCACCGTAAAGTTTGGTAAGATTACGAACACTTAGTATTACATCGCTATTTGAGGCTTTATGTTGGTTTGTTTTGATAGATTTCACTTTTTATTCACCTCACTTCTCTTTATCCAACCTTGGGTAATACGATCCATAAGAACAGCCACGATTACTACAGCTGTACCTGCTATTAATCCACGGCCTATTTCTATACGATTTACTCCAGTTAAAACTTCCATTCCCAGACCACTTGCTCCAATCATAGAGCAAGTAACTACCATTGCCATTGCCATCATGAGAGTTTGATTGACTCCTGCCATTATGGTAGGAAGAGCTTGAGGTATCTGCACTTTCCATAGCGCCTGAAATCTGGTAGAACCAAAGGCTCTGGCAGCTTCGACAACCTCTGTATCTACTTGTCTAATTCCATGACTGGTCAATCTGATCATAGGAACTACTGCATAAATGGAAGTGGCTATTACTGCTGGAGCTCTTCCTAGTCCAAAGAACAACACTGCAGGGATAAGATATACAAATACTGGCATTGTCTGCATTGTATCAAGTACCGGTCTTGCAAAACTGTCAATACTATCATTTCTGGAAATAAAAATTCCTACAGGAAATCCAATCATGAGAGAAATAAAAACAGCAGCCAAAACAATGGAAAGAGTTTCATTCATTAAATCCCATAATCCTACTACTCCAATAAGGGACAACATTATGCTATAAATTATACCTTTATTAAGTCGACCAGTGAGTCGCCATCCTGCCACGAATACAAGAGCAATTAAAAGCCACCAAGGAGTAAAATTAAGAACAGTGAGAATGGTGTTAATCAATCCGTTAAGAATATTTTTTATTACTCCAAAAAAATCACTAAACTGCACACTAAATCTTTTTATGGCACTGTCTATGGCAGCTACATCTAAATCCATTTGAAAAGGAAATTTTGTCATCCAATTCATAAAACAACCTCCTTCTCAAAAACTATTTATTTAAAGCTTCTCTTACTATGTCTGCTTTTTCTTTGTCTAACCACGTTTCTAAAAGATTATCATTGTTTATTAAAAACCATTTTGCTGTTGCATTATAATCAGCACCAGTTTCTTGCATATGAGCTAAAGCTCTAGATGTAAGATCACTGGAAGTTCGATATTTACTGAGGAATTCTGCAATTTCAGGTGCACTTTCTACGAATTTGTTACTCGCACCTATTGTTACTTTAACAGAAGGAGCAGCAGATTTCCCTTGGGGAAATAAATCTGCGTCATAGGGGTCATCTTCCAACAATACAAAATCATATCTTCCCAGTAACCATGTAGGTTCCCAGTAATATCCGACAATAGCTTCCTTTCTTTCGTAAGCAGCAGTAAAAGCTGCTGATAATGCTGCGTCTGAACCTGGTCTAAAATAAACAAAATCTGCATCAAAACCATAAGCTTCAAACTTTCTAAACATAATAGTATCTATTTCCCACCCTGGAATAGCACCATATATACGACCCTTACTTGGATTTTCACTATCTTTAAAAAGCTCTTTATAATTAAGTAAATCCTTAACAGTTCTCAAATTAGGAGCCATTTCTTCTATTACATATTTTGGAACATAGAATCCTTGTCTATTGTCATCAAAATTTGTTCCTAATTCTTTAAATAATCCAGCATTTAAATCTGTATAGTAATTTGCAATATTGTCAGTCCACTCTTCCATATGAATATCTATTTCTCCACTTTTCAGAGCTTCGTGGAGTATTGGTGTGGACCCTGGCATTTCACTCCAAGTGTATCCAAAGGCATTTTCAACAATAAATCCAGCAACAGCATTGTGAACTCTGTTACTGTCCCAACCTGCATCTGCAAAACGAATTTCTTTTTTATCGGAAGTGCTACTTCCACCGCAGCCTACTAAGGTCAGCATAAAAATCGCACCAATTAGAGCAATTAAATTTTTCTTCATAAACTATCTTCCTCCTTGTATAATTAAAACGTGTCTAAATATAAAATTTTATATTTAGATTTGATTTTTAAAAGTACCTTGTGTTGCCAGAAAAACATGTTGCATAATTTTCTATATATTATATTATAGTTTCTTTTTTGAATCTTTGCAAATAAATATATTTATATTTACTAAAAAAAAATTATGAAGCAATGAAAACTTTCCATTTTCAAAGGGTTTTAGAACTTTTTTTTTCTTTCAAAAAAAAAGTTATTCTTTATCATTTAATCTATGATACAATTAAATGATATCAAATTTTATTTTAGGAGGGCTTTGTGGATAAAATAAAAGAATTATCTGAGATTTTAAAAAATAGTAAAAATTTAGTTTTCTTTGGCGGAGCTGGAACATCTACCGATTCTGGAATAAAAGATTTTAGAGGAAAAAATGGTCTCTATAAGAGCAGTTATAAAGGTTATGCACCTGAAGAAATATTAAGTATTGATTTTTTCAATAGGCATCAAGATATGTTTTTGGAGTATATTGACGAGCAAATAAGTATTACAGATGTCAAACCTAACAAAGGTCATTATGCCTTGGTCAAACTGGAAAAATTAGGGATTTTGAAAGCTATAATCACTCAAAACATTGATGACTTACATCAAGTTTCTGGAAATGCCAATGTTTTGGAGCTCCATGGTACATTGAAAGACTGGTATTGCCTTAGTTGCACCCAAAGAGACAGTCATCACTTTAAATGTAGGTGTGGGGGAACAGTAAGACCTAAAGTCACTCTTTATGGAGAAATGCTTGATGAAGTCGTCACTCACAAGGCTATTAAAGCTATTGGAGAAGCAGATACCCTCATAGTTGCAGGGACAAGCCTAACAGTCTATCCTGCTGCTGCCTATGTGAGGTATTTTAGGGGAAATGATTTAGTTATTATTAACGATGGGGAAACCCAATATGATACACGTGCTAATTTAGTAATAAATGATAATTTTGCCAATACAATGGATACTGCAGTAAAGAACTTATAGTGAAACAATTTATTTTTATGCTCAAGAATTAAATTGTTTTTTATAGTTACTTTTATAAATTTAAATAAACGTGAGATGCAAAATTGATAATTTTTTATTAATTATCAAAAATCAAATAAAAAAATGGAGGTATTTATTATGTACAAATTAAGCAATGGAGTTTTAATCCCTAAAATTGGATTTGGAACTTGGAAATCTACTGATCCAGAGAGTTGTAAAAATACTGTAAAATATGCACTTCAATTGGGATATGGCCACATTGATACTGCTATGATTTATGGTAATGAAGAACCTGTTGGGGAGGGGATTAAAGAATTTTTAAAGGAAAATACTGAAGCCAAAAGAGAAGATATTTTTGTCACTACAAAACTATGGAATGCCGATCAAGGTTATGATAGCACTTTAAAGGCCTTTGAATTATCCATGGAAAAATTGGATTTGGAATACCTTGATCTTTATTTAATCCATTGGCCTAATACTCCCAATATGAAGACAACCATAGATACTTGGAAGGCCTTCGAAAAATTATACAATGACAAAAAGATAAAATCTATTGGTGTATGTAATTTCAAAATTCATCACTTTGAAGAATTGAAAAAATATTCTACGATCACTCCAATGATAAATCAAATAGAACTTCATCCATTACTTCAACAAAAAGAAGACATTGAGTATGGTGACTCTAATGGTATTATAATAGAATCTTGGAGTCCTTTAATGCAAGGAAATCTGGAAGAGCCATTATTTGTAGAGTTAAGCAAAAAATATAATAAGACAGTTGCTCAATTAATATTGGCTTGGCATCTACAAAAAGATTTATTGCCTTTGCCAAAGTCAGTAACTCCTTCAAGAATAGAAGAAAATTTTCAAGTTAAATTTAAATTAGATGATGAAGATATGGAAAAAATTAAAAGTTTAGATGTTGGTAAAAGATATGGTTTTGATCCAGATGAAATGAAATATGGATTTGATAAATTGAGATAATTAAATAAGGCTGTTCCTTTAGGTCATCTTAAAGTAGCAGTCTTTTATTTTTTACTTTCAAGGTTCTATAATTAAGACAGAATATAAGGAGAATAAAGGTGTTATATATATTGGAAAATGAAAATATTAAAGTAGAAATATCTTCACATGGAGCAACAATAGAAAAAATTATTAATAAGAAAACAGGAAACAATCACTATTGGGATTATGATAAAGAAATATGGCCAAGAAGAACATCTGTCTGCTTTCCAATCTGTGGTGTCTTGGCTCAAGGAAAGTATTTATTAAATGGTGTAGAATATGCAGTGGAACCACATGGATTCTTGAGAGAAATGGATCTAGAGGCAGCAGTGGTCGAAGAAGATAAGCTTTGTTTGGTTGCCAAATCAAATGAATGGACTAAGGGGATGTATCCATATGAATTTCTTTTTGAAATAACTTTTATAATCAAAGAAGAATTAACAATTATATACGATGTACATAATTTTGGAGATAGTGAAATGTTGTTCTCTACTGGTTCTCATTACACTTATTCAGTGCCAATTAATAAAGCAGATGATTATGCTCAATATTATGTAGTGGCAGGAGAAAAAACGTTGTATCTAAAAGATGATGTGTTTGCTAATGGACCAATAGTAGTACCAGCTACAGAGATTCCTGAAAATAAAGTAAGCATCAAGAACTTACAATCAGATAGTGAAACAGAAGTGTCCTTTGAAAACTTTCCTTATTGTGTCATTTGGAGTAAACCAGGTGTACAGCCATTTGTTTGTATCGAACCTTGGGCAGGACTTGCAGATGATGTAAATAAGACTAATTTAGATTTTTATAAAAAGAATGAAATTAAGATATTAGCTCCTAAAGCAACAGAAAGATTTACTCAAATTGTTAAAATTAAATAATTCCTGAATTAAAAAAAAATATTAAGATTTGTATATTCTCATATAGATTTCAAAAATGTCGGTTATCGCGTTATCAAGCAAATTTATCTCTTGCTTGATTTTGTGATACGCAAATAATACTAATGAGATTTTATTAGGGATTATCACAAATTAGAATTTTGAGATTATAAAGTTTTATTTCTTGGAATTTTGCTCCAAATAATAAGTCGCTTCCATATCTGCCACAGACAGTGCAAAGGCCAAAGGAAACATTTGAAAGGTCATTCCTATGGAGCGTTTGTCCTCTAATCCAGAAAATCCCATATGATATCTAATAGCGAAGGCTTCTTCTCTTTTTAATTTCATAAATCCAGAGATTATATAGACAGACTTTTCTCCATGACCATAAGGTAACTGATCGTCAAATTCGTAAGTTGGAACTTTTTCCCATACACCCATTTCATTTTTGACATTTCTAAAACTTTCTTTGTAACAATTTATTTTGCACAAATCATGAAGTAGTGCAGCTATAGCAACACTTTCTTGGTCATAATTCATATTGTATTTTTCTTTGGTGGTAGGTCTTGAAAGATAATCATTCAGGCACCAGTAGACATTGAGAGAATGCTCTACCAAACCCTCTTTGTGAGCCCCATGATATCTGGCACTGGAAGGTGCAACAAAGAAATCAGAATGTGGTGATAAGAGGTATTCTAGGAGTTTATCAGCTCCTTCTCTTTTTATATATTGATTGTATATTTCTAAAAACTTACTTTTGCTATCCATGAAAACACTCCAATAAAGATATTCTACTTTGTTAATATAATATATCACATATCTATAAATTTATCAAAATATTTCTTTGAATTTCCATTTGACATTTCCACGACATAATCATATAATAAAATAGGATCGAAAATTGAAGATAAAAGGGAGTGATTAAATATGGCAGTAGTATTTGAAATGGAAAGAGATGGCAAGAAAAAAGATGGTCTTTTGGGATTTAGTTGGACGAGTTTATTCTTTGGCTTTTTTGTTCCCCTTATTAGAAAAGATATTCCAGCATTTGTTGGGTATTTGATATTTTATGTGGGATCAAACATCTTTTTATCAATCATAACAATAAATGATCGTACTGGGGGAATGACATTGGCTGTGGCATTAATTGTATTAACTGCAGGATTGACATGGTGCTTCAAATATAATAAAATGTATACTACCTCTTTGTTAAGAGACGGCTGGAGACCTGTGTATGCTGAAGGTAGAGATTTGCTTATAGAGGCAGGGTTAGGGGATTATGTAGCTGATATGGAGGAGGAAGATGATGAATATGAGTATATTGAAGTGGAAGAGGGTGATGATGAATATGAGTATGTTGAAGTGGAAGAGGATGAAACTGAATAAGATCAGACAAAGTGCTTTATTCATAATAATATAAATATAAAAATTATCCAAAATGGAAATAAGAAAATGAAATGCGTCCATAAGACTTATGGAATTTTAGGTTGGTGACTAGAATATTGGAGATGATTAAATGGAAATAGAAAAACATTATGATGAAGAAAAAAACAAACTCTTTGATAGAAGAATAATGCTAGTTACAATATGTGGACTGTTAATATCAATACTTTTGTTTGTTCTGGAAATGGAGCCCAGGAGAGATACAACAATGTCTAATGGTGTAATGTTTCTAGCCATTTTTGTATTTTTTATTATTTCAGCTTTGATTTACATGAAAGATGAAAATTACAAGGGAAAGTATTTTGTAAGTTACCTGGTTGTAACAACAATCATAGAAATTTTGAGTGTTCTATTTTTAATGATGATATTTGCTGGAATAGCAGGGAGTATGCAAAATTTATATTACAATGATTTCTTACTTTTTATATTTTCATTAATAAACAATGGAAAAACTGTGGTGATATCCCCTTATTTTTATCAAAAGTATAAAAAAGATTCTTATCTTGAATGTATGAAAGATAAACAAGAATATTTAGAAAGAAAATTAAAAGAAAAGAATTATTAAATGAAGAGAATTACAAGAGAAGAAAATTAGTCAAAAAGCTCAAATTTATGGAGGAATTCATGAAAAAAATTATTTTGATATTTTTTATAACCATTACAACTATAATTATTGGAAAAACTGAAAGTTTAAATAATATTGTTAGTTCAGGTGAATTATTTTACAGAAAAGGAAGTAATACCCCTTACACAGGTGATGCCACTAGAACGCATAGCAATAATAAATCAACTAGTGTTTTTACTTATACCTTTAAAGATGGTAAAATAGCACAGCTTTTGGAAAGAAGAGACAATACTGCACAAAGAAAGCTTACAATAAAAGATAATTTAATCTTGGCAGAGCATTATTATCCCAATGGTAAAGTAATGGAAGCTTATTCAATGGTTGATTATGGTAGAGAGGGAGAATATAAGCGATATTACAAAACTGGAGATGTATATGAGGTTGGACGTTATTCTAGAGACATGTTGGAAGGTCCTAGAAAGAGATATTTTAAAAATGGAAAAATAATGGCAGAGGAGAATTATAAAAAAGGAATATTAGATGGTGAGCAGAGAATATATAATTCCAATGGAGTTTTAGTAAGCAAAATTTCTTACAAAAATGGAAATTTGAATGAAAGTATTCTAGAATATTATGGGAATGGAGCAAAAAAATTAGAGGGAAAATTTACCAATGGAAATGGAAGAGTAAAGGAATACTATGAAGATGGTTCTCTCTTGGCAGAAAAGAAAATTGAAAAAAATGTTGTTATTACAGAAATGAAAAAATATAATAAAGATAAGAAAATAATACAAACTATTGACACCAAAAGAAATCATTATACTGAGAAGAATTATGATGATAATGGAAAATTAAAAAATACTTTTGATACTTCTAAAATATAGGAATTGGGGGAGAATTTTATGTTTAGTAATAATGTAAAGAAATCATCATTCTATTTACTTTTTTTTATTTTTACAATGTTTTCTACAAGGATTGCAAAAGCTTCCAATGAAAACGAATACATACAAAATCATAATGGAATTGATCGCCATTATTCCAGCTATGCCTACAATCTCCTATTGAACGATGCTCAAATAATAACTGGACTTAATCAAAATTTTTACAAGGGAATTATCATAAATGTAATAAAGAATTCTCTGATAGGAAAAAAAGTTGATGAGGCGAGAATAAACAAAGTAATAACTGTTCCAACTGACCAAAAAGGATTGGAATTTGACATGTTTTTAGTTGAAAGATTCATTGTTCCAGCTATGAATAGTGAAGAAAATAAAAATGTTCTTTTTCATGCACAAGTTTTGGAAGAATATTTTAGAAATCCAAGAAAGTTAGAAGAAATTTATAATATAGTGGATGGGAATGATGGAAAAGAACAGGGGAAATTCCTTATATTGGGAGAAAAGGATGTTCGTGAGACTTTTATGATGGAACATTTTTTAGGTGATAAATATAATCAGAGCATTACAGTAATAAAAATAATAAAAACTGGAAATTAACGCCAAAATAGTTTATAATATATCTAGATAAAAATAAAAAATTTATGACTAAGGAGAATCTGATGGCATTTGATGTGAACTTATATGAGAATTTGAGTTTTGACGAGAAATACGAGGTATTTTTGGAAGAATTGGAGAACTATCTATCTAAAGAAGAAGATCCCATAGCTAATCTTTCAAATAGTTCAGCCTTTGTATATGCTTTTTTTCCTAACATAAATTGGAGTGGATTTTACTTACTAAAAGGCGAAGAATTAGTCTTAGGACCTTTTTGTGGAATGCCCGCTACCACAAGGATAGCAATAGGAAATGGCGTTTGTGGAGCCTCTGTAGAAAGAAAGGAAAAAATAGTAGTTGGAAATGTGTGCGAATTTCCAAATCATATTTCTTGTGATATTAGGTCAAAGTCAGAAGTGGTGATCCCGCTTACTAAAGAAGGAAAAATTTATGGAGTTTTGGATATTGATAGTGCAATACTTGACAGATTTTCTGATAAAGAAGTGGAAATTCTGGAGAAGGCTTTGGAAATTGTCAATAAATATGTTGACTATGAAAAAATAATTTAAATTTTAATAGGCTATTGCAAATTTGTAATAGCCTCTGAATTTTTTGGGATAAAATAAGGTGATGAAATGTTTAAATTGCATTCTAAATACAAACCAACTGGTGATCAACCAGATGCCATAGAACAAATAGTGAATAATATAAATAATGGTGTTAAGGATCAGATTCTATTGGGTGTGACAGGTTCTGGAAAGACGTTTACTGTGGCCAATGTTATAGAAAAAACCCAAAGACCAGCATTGATTATGGCACCAAATAAAACTCTGGCAGCTCAATTGTATTCAGAATACAAAAGTTTTTTCCCAGAAAATGCAGTGGAATATTATGTATCCTATTATGATTATTATCAACCAGAGGCCTATATCCCAAGCACAGATACTTATATTGAAAAGGATTCTTCCATAAATGATGAAATAGATAAACTGAGAATGTCAGCCACCTCAGCTCTAATAAATAGGCGAGATGTAATAGTGGTAGCTTCTGTTTCAGCCATATATGGAGCTGGATCTCCAGAGACTTATAAAAAAATGACAATTCCAATAGACAGAAAAACAGGAATTAAAAGAAATGATTTAATAAGAAGATTAATTTCCATAAGATATGAGAGAAATGAAATTGCCTTTGAAAGGGGAAAATTTCGTATAAAGGGAGATGTTATAGATGTTTATCCATCATACATGGAAACTGGATATAGATTTGAATATTGGGGAGATGATTTAGAAGAGATTTCTGAAATTAATACTCTCACTGGTCAAAAAATCAGAAAAAACATAGAAAGAATAATTATTTCTCCAGCAACTCAGTATTTGACTGAGGATGGAGATGTAGATAGAATTTTAGGTGAAATAAAAGGAGACTTGGAAGTTGAATTAAAAGTCTTTGAAGAAAAAGGAAAACTTTTGGAGGGTCAAAGATTAAAACAAAGAACAGAATATGATTTGGAAATGATAAAGGAAATAGGATATTGCAAGGGAATTGAAAATTATTCAAGATATCTAACTGGTAAAAAACCGGGAGAAACACCATTTTCACTGCTGGGATATTTTCCTTCAGATTTTTTGTTGTTTTTAGATGAGTCACATATTACAGTTCCACAAATAGGCGGAATGTACATGGGAGACAAGGCAAGAAAGACATCCTTGGTGGAAAATGGCTTTAGAGTAAAGGCAGCTCTTGATAATAGACCACTTATGTTTGAGGAGTTCAGGGAAATTTCCAATCAAACTGTATACGTGTCTGCTACTCCTGGGGATTTTGAATTGGAAGAATCAGGTGGTTGTGTGGCAGAGCAATTAATAAGGCCTACAGGAATAGTAGATCCTGAAATTGAAGTGAGACCAACTACAAACCAAGTGGATGATTTGTTGGAAGAAATAAGAATGGTAGTTGAGAAAAAGGAAAGGGTTTTGGTAACAACCCTTACTAAGAAAATGGCTGAAGAATTGACTGAGTATTATCTTGGATTTGGAGTAAAAGTAAAATATATGCATTCTGATATAGAAACCTTAGAAAGAATTGAAATAATAAGGGGATTGAGAGTTGGAGAATTTGATGTACTGGTTGGAATTAATCTACTCCGTGAGGGATTAGATATCCCAGAAGTTTCTCTGGTGGCAATCTTGGAGGCAGATAAAGAGGGATATTTGAGAAGCAGAAGATCTTTGGTTCAAACCATAGGAAGAGCAGCAAGAAATGTAGAGGGAAGAGTTATTCTCTATGGTGATAAAATAACAAAGTCCATGGGAGAAGCCATAGACGAAACTGAAAGAAGAAGAGTTAAACAAAGGGAATACAATGTATATAATAATATTGATCCCCAAACTATAATTAGAGAAGTGGCAGAGGAACTGATAAACCTTGATTATGGTCTAGATATGGAAGAAATTGATAGTAAATCCAAAAGAAAATTCACTTCAAGAGAGGATATAGAGAAGGAAATTGCAAAGTTGGAGAAATCAATCATGAAATATTCAAAGGAATTGGATTTTGAAAATGCAATATTAAAAAGAGATGAAATGTTAAAATTAAAACAATTGCTGCTGGAATTTTAGAAGATGATCTTTGGAGAAAGATATCTACGAAAGCTAAAAATCATATAAAATTATAGGGTAAAAAATAAGATTTTAAGGAAAGAGGAGTAATGGCAGAAAATAATATATATACAGTAACTCAATTTAATAAAATGGTAAAAAATTATCTTGAAGAAAATAATGATTTTAGAAATTTTTTCTTAGAGGGAGAAATATCAAATATTGTTTATTACAAAACGGGACATTTGTATTTTCAATTGAAAGATAAGAATTCTCAGGTGAAATGTGCTGCCTTTAATTATAAAATGAAAAGAATCCCTGAAGATTTAAAAGAGGGAGATGCAGTGAAAATCTTTGGTGACATAGGATTTTATGAAGTGAGGGGAGATTTTCAAATATTGGTGCGAAATGTCGAAAAGCTTGATTCCATTGGGGAAATGTTTGCAAAATTAGAAAAATTAAAAAAAGAAATGAAAGAATTGGGATATTTTAATCTAGAGCATAAGAAAAAACTTCCCAAATACCCCCAAAATATTGGTGTGGTCACAGCCTTTACAGGTGCAGCAGTTCACGACATTATAAAAACTGCTAAAAAAAGAGATAGTAGCATAAATATTTATGTATATCCTGCTAAGGTGCAAGGAAATGGCGCTATAGAAGAGATAGTGGCCGGGATAAAAAGTCTAAACGAAATAGAAGAAATTGATATTATTATAGCTGGTCGTGGAGGGGGAAGTGTTGAAGATTTGTGGGCTTTTAACGAAAAGGAAGTGGCCATGGCATTTTTCAATTCCCAAAAGCCAATAATATCAGCTGTTGGTCATGAGATAGATTTTTTATTGAGTGATATGGTGGCTGATGTGAGAGCTGCCACTCCCACCCAAGCTATAGAAATTGCCATTCCAGAAAGAGAAAAGACCAAATATGAAGTGGAAAGCAAACAAAAATATCTAAGGACTATTTACAATAAATATACAGAATATTTGCAAAATGAAATAGATATTAGAAAAAATAATTATCAGATTAAAAATTTTGCCAAAAGAATTGAAAATTATAACGAAGAAATAGTTGATTTAGAGAAAAAAATGGACAAAGCTTATGAGTTTTATTTTTATGGTTTGGGAAATAAATTGGATTTGAAAATAAATAAGATAATTGGTCTAAATCCATTGAAAACCTTAGAAAGAGGCTACAGTGTCCTAATGGCTAATGATAGAGTTATAAAAGATGTAAAAGAAATAAAAATAGATGATAAGATGGAGATCAGAATATCCAATGGAAAAGTGATTGGAATTGTGAAGGAAATTATTCAAAATTAATTAAGTTAAATTAATTAAATCACTATAAGAAAATCATTGAAATATAAGTAAAAATAAAATATAATATAGTAAATTGGCATTTGGTATATTAAAATTTCAAGATTAAACAGGAGTAAGAATGAAAAAATTTATAGTTATATTTGGAATAGCGTGCAGTTTTTGTCTTTTGGGAACGTCAGAGGGAAGTGGATCTGGATTCAGAGAATTTAGAAGCCCTGCTTTGATGACTATTGATTCCAATGGAAGAGCAGGGGGATTTGATAGTGCTTTGGAAGCTCACCTAAATAATCACAATAGAGATAGTGATTTAATATTTTTGCTGGGAAATCAATATTTTAAAATGAATAAATATGAAAAGGCGTTTAAAGTCTTTTCTAAGGATTCCACGGGAAAAAATCTCTTTGGTGCAGCAACAACTGCAAGACTAATGGGAGATTTTCAAGTGGCCTTGGATTATTATAACAGAATGTCTGGACAATCTGGAGAAGTTCATTTGGGTAAAGGATTAGCTTACCGTGGACTTGGACAGTATGGAAGAGCCATAGAAGAATTGACAATATATGTGAATAATTATAGTAAAAATGAAAATGTATTTTTAACCATAGCAGGAATGTATGTAAAGCAAGGAAATTATAATGATGCAGCAGTGATATTAAGGCGAGCTCCTAAATCAACAGCAGTAGATGCAATGCTTGCAAATGTAACTGCAAGATTAAATTAAAATAAAATAATTATACAAGAAAAATAGCCATTTGAATGGAAGAATCTTATATTAAAACGTAACAAAAATGGGAGAAAAATCAAAAGAAAATATAGTGGGAATAAGTTTAAAAATATTTACAATAAATAGATTATATTATTAGGAAATTATTACTAAAAATTCATTGGAAATATTTCAGGAATTTAAAGATAGAATAATCTAATATGGGGAATTGCTTGTTTTTGAAATAAAATTTATATCAAAATAAAAGTAATAAAAATGGGAGGAAAAGTGAATTGGTATAAACTAAGGGTATTGGGAATAAGGGACTCTGTCATCAGAAATTTAATGAAAAATATAAAAAACTTCTCTGATCTTCTAAAATTGGATGAAAATCATCTAAGAAAATATTTTAAGTTTGAAGAAAATGAAATATTGCAAATGCAAGAAATTAATAGTCTTAATATGGATAGGGAGATAGATTTATTGATCAAAAACAAAGTACGGGTTATGAATCTCACAGAGGATGATTATCCAGAGGATTTAAAAAATATAAGTCAACCTCCTGTATTTCTCTATTATAGAGGAAATACCAAACTTTTGAAAAAACGTAAAATGGCAGTTGTAGGTACAAGAAAGGCAACAAGCTATGGGAAAATGGCTTGTGAAAAAATAGTAGATGGTCTGGTGGATAGTGGGGTAGTCACAGTGAGTGGATTGGCTCTGGGAATTGATGCTATTTGTCATAAAAGAACCCTTGAAAAAAATGGAGATACCATTGCCGTCTTAGGTAGTGGAATAGATATAATTTACCCCAGAATAAATAAGAAATTATGGGAAGAAATTGGAGAAAAGGGACTAATCATCAGTGAATTTCCTTTGGGAACAGAGCCCACCAATTACAATTTTCCTATGAGAAATAGAATAATAGTAGGTGTATCAAGGGGTGTGGTAGTGGTAGAAAGTCAAGAAACAGGTGGTAGCCTTATCACTGCTGGCATTGCCTTAGAAGAAAATAGAGATGTTTTTGCAGTATCAGGGGATATATTTTCACCTTCTTCTCAAGGATGCAATAATCTAATAAAGAGGAGTCAAGCTAAGCTGATTACAGATGTACAGGATATACTTAATGAATATGGTTGGAGTGGTGAAAAGGAAAAGTATTCTCTACCAAAGTTAACTCCTTTGGAATCCAAAGTGTACGGGGAGCTTGTAAAGGAAAAAACATTGGACGAGTTAATAATTTCCACAGGAGAAAAGACCTCAGAATTATTATTTGTTTTGATGGATTTGGAAATTAAAAATATAATTACTAGTATAGCAGGTGGAAAGTATCGAAGACGAAATTAATTTGTGTATTATTGTTATATATTAAGTAAAAGATTATTTAAATAAAATGTAGACATCTCTATGAGAATAATGGTATTATTAAGTAGAATTATATGATAGAAAAGTGGTAGAAAATAATAAAACTTTCAAGATAAAGCTTTTATGAAGAAATAATAGCCATGAAACGTAACCTTTGTTGAGAGAGCTATTAATGATGAATAAGTTTAATTAAGGAGCTGATTAAATTGTCCAAAAAAAATCTAGTTATAGTGGAATCACCTGCTAAAGCTAAAACAATAGAAAAAATACTTGGCAAGGATTTTGATGTTGTTGCTTCTTATGGTCATGTGAGGGATTTACCAAAGAGTAAATTGGGAGTGGATGTAGAAAACAATTTTGCACCATCCTATGGAACTATAAAAGGAAAGGGAGATGTAGTAAAAATGTTGCGTGGTCTTGCTAAAAAAGCTGACAAAGTTTACCTTGCTTCAGATCCTGACCGTGAAGGGGAAGCCATCGCTTGGCACATAGCCAATACATTAAAACTAAATGAAAATGATAAAAACAGAATCGAATTTAATGAAATAACGGAAAATGCAATAAAAAACTCCATAAAAACTCCAAGAAAAATTGATATGTACAAGGTAAATGCTCAACAAGCCAGAAGAATTTTGGATAGGTTGGTTGGCTATGGGATAAGTCCATTTTTGTGGAAAAGTATCTCTTCCAAGACCAGCGCTGGTAGAGTGCAATCAGTTGCATTAAAAATAATATGTGAGTTGGAGGACAGAATTAAAGCTTTTATCCCTGAGAAATACTGGGAAGTTAAGGGGGAGTTTCAACACAAGTTACTTTTAGGTCTCTACAAAATTGATAATGAAAAATTTGAGAGATTAACAGATGAAAAAATTGTAAGAGAAATAGAAAAAATTGAGAAATCAGAATTTGATGTAATAGAGGCAAAGGTATCACAGAAGACTAAAAATCCACCTTTGCCATTAAAGACGAGCACTTTGCAACAATTGGCTTCTTCATATTTGGGATTTTCTCCATCAAGGACCATGAGAATTGCACAAGGTCTTTATGAGGGAATAGATATAAAAGGAAACCACATAGGGCTCATTACTTATATGAGAACAGATTCTACCAGAATTTCCAAAGAAGCTGTGGATATGGCAAAGGAATATATATCCAAAAATTTTGGAGACAATTATATAGGAAAGCAAAAGGAAAGCAAGGCAAAAAGCAATGTTCAAGATGCTCATGAGGCTATTCGTCCCACTGATGTTAAATTGACACCAGAATATTTGAGTAAGTATTTAAATAAAGACCAAGAAAAATTATATAGATTAATTTGGGAAAGGTTCTTAATTTCTCAATTGGCACCAATGAAGTATGACCAATTTGAGTTGGTGGTAGAAAAAGACAAGTTTCAATTTAGAGGAACATTGAATAAAATCACATTTGATGGATATTACAAAATATTTAAAGATGAAGAAGAACTGCCTTTGGGAGATTTTCCCAACATAAATGTGGGAGAAAATTTAAAATTGAATAAACTCTTGATAAAGGAGGATTTTACTAAACCTCCTGCAAGGTTGACAGAGTCTTCTCTGGTCAAAAAATTGGAAGCTGAAGGAATTGGAAGACCTTCTACTTATGCAAGCATTATTGAGACTTTAAAGAAAAGAGAATATGTAGATGTAAATACAGGAAAAAGTCTAGTTCCAACTTTATTGGGGTATGAAGTAAAGGAAAAATTAGATGATAACTTTCCCAATATTATGAATATCAAATTTACAGCAGAATTGGAAAATGAATTGGATGATATTTCCGAAGGAAAAAAAGAATGGGTAAAGGTATTAAGTGATTTTAATGATGAGTTATCCAAAGAAATAGCTCAATTTGCATCTATAGTGGAAGAAGAAATGTCAAGAATTGTAGAATCTGACATGCCTTGTCCTTGTGGAAAGGGGAATATGATCCTAAAAATTGGAAGATTTGGAAGATATTTAAGTTGTCCTGATGAAGATGGAGAATGTAAAGAAAAAATCTCTCTAAGGGGAGTAGAACTTCCAGCAAATGACATAAAAATTGGGAGTATACATGTAAGGGATGCAGTGGAAGAGACTTTAAGAAATAAAGCAGGAAGACCTACAGATGTGAAGAGCGATACAGGAGCAAGATATTTATTAAAGTTGGGAAGATTCGGAAGTTATTTGGAAAGTGAGAATTACGCCAATGATAACGAAAGAATGCCTTTGCCAGGGGAAGTTAGAAAAATTTTGGCCGCAGGCAACGAAGAAGTAATAGATGGAGTAGTACAATTAAATGAGATATTGAAGAGGTTGAAGTCAGAGGATGATGCTATTCTATCTATGGCTGGAAACTGTGAGAAATGTGGAAAACCGTTTAAAATAGGTGCAGGAAGATGGGGTAAGTTTTTAGCCTGTACTGGTTATCCAGATTGCAAAAATATCAGAAAGCTTCCTGGAAGTGAGACTAATGGTTCTACTGTAGTGGCAGCGAAAAAATCTGCATCAAAGTCTACCTCTAAATCTACACCTACATCGAAGACCAAACCCAAAAAAGTTACCAAAACTTCAACTAAAAAGAAATAAAATTACTTACTGAAAAGGTTATTGTTATTACAATAATCTTTTTTTGGAGATAGAGATAATATTAATAAAATAAATCAAATTAAAATGGAGGTTTAAAATGAGTTTTTTAAGCGTTTTTGACGTGATTGGACCCAATATGGTAGGACCTTCCAGCTCTCATACTGCAGGAGCAGTGCGAATAGCATTGCTTGCAAGGAAAATGATATCTGGAAAAATCAAAAAAGCCAAATTTATATTATATGGTTCTTTTGCCAACACATACAGAGGACATGGAACAGATAAAGCTCTTGTAGGTGGAATACTGAACTTTCAGACAGATGATTTAAGAATAAGGGACTCCTTTCAGTTGGCAAAGGAGGAAGGGATTGATTATTCCTTCGAGATAAATACAGTAGAAAAGGAAGTGCATCCCAATACAGCAGATGTAATACTTATCAATGAAGAAGGGCTGGTAATAAATATTAGAGGGGAATCTTTAGGAGGTGGAAAGGTAAGAATTTCTCTGATAAATAACGTAGAGGTTAATTATAATGGTAAATATTGTACTATAATAGTCATTCATCAAGATGCAAAGGGTGTAGTAGCACACATTACCAGTATTTTGAGTGAATGTGGTGTAAATATAGCCTTTATGAAATTATTTAGAGAAGAAAAGGGTGGTATCGCCTGTACAATAGTAGAATCTGATGAGAAAATTTCTGCAATAGTATTGGAAGAAATAAAGAAAAATTCAAATGTCAAAGAGACTATGTTGGTAGATATATAGGAGGGTGAAATGGACTTTAGAAATGGGAGAGAGTTACTAGAATTGTGTGATAAATCCAATCAGAAAATATCAGAGATTATGAAAGAAAGAGAAATATCTCAGACAGAATCAACTCTGGATGATATTAATTATAAGATGTCAAAAGCTTTGGAAATAATGAAAGAATCTGCCAAGACTCCTTTGACTACTTTGATAAAATCAATGGGAGGGTTGATAGGTGGAGAAAGTGCAAAACTGCACAAAATGCAAATGACTGGAAAAAATATCTGTGGGACTGTACTATCTAAGGCAATAACCTATTCTATGAGCATTTTAGAAGTGAATTCTTCTATGGGGGTTATAGTGGCTACCCCAACTGCAGGATCTTCTGGAGTGGTGCCTGGAGTATTATTGGCATTACAGGAAGAATATAATTTAAGTGATGAAAAGATATTAGAGGGCTTATTTACAGCTGGAGCTATAGGGTATTTATTCATGAGAAATGGTTCTGTGGCAGGTGCTGAAATAGGCTGTCAAGGGGAAGTTGGAGTCGCTGCTGCCATGGGAGCTGGAGCTATTGTTGAAATAATGGGGGGAACACCTGAAATGGTATTAAATGCTGCAACCATTGCCACAATGAATCTACTGGGGTTAGTCTGTGATCCTGTGGGAGGATTGGTAGAAAGCCCTTGCCAAAGCAGAAATGCCATAGGTGCCTCCAATGCCCTTATATGTGCAGAAATGTCCCTTGCTGGGATAAAGCAAATGATTTTCTTTGATGAGATTGTGGATACATTGATGTCCATTGGAAAAAGCCTTCCAGCAGAATTGAGAGAAACAGGCCTAGGGGGCTGTGCAGCTACACCTACTGGTCATGCTAAGGCAATGGAAATTTTTGGATAGCTTTTTAGCAGTCCCCAACAAAAGAGCTTTAATTTAAATTTAATTAGAGATTTTTTATTGAGCGAATTATAAATGGAGCGATTAAATGAAAATAGAAAAAGACTATGTAATAGTAATAGGAGCTGGATTAGCTGGGTGTGAAGGTGCATATCAAATAGCTAAGAGGGGAATAAAAGTAAAGCTATATGAAATGAAACCAAAAAAATATACAGATACTCATAGTAACCCTAATTTTGCAGAATTGGTGTGCAGTAATTCATTGGGAAGTATGAATATAGATAATGCATCTGGATTGATGAAAGAGGAGTTAAGACGATTGGATTCTCTACTAATAAAAATAGCAGACAAGACCAAAGTGCCTGCAGGACAGGCTTTGGCAGTTGACAGAGAAGGGTTTTCATCACAAGTTACCAATTATTTGAAAAATATGAAAAATATTGAAATAGTATCAGAGGAATTGACTGCTATTCCCAATGATAGAATAGTATTAATTGCTTCGGGCCCCCTTACAAGTGAGCCATTGACTGAGGAGATAAAAAAACTATTAGGAGAAGAGCACTTGTATTTTTATGATGCAGCAGCACCAATTGTGACCAAAGAAAGCGTAGATATGAATAATGCTTATATGCAATCACGATATGGTAAAGGTGATGGAGAATATATTAATTGTCCAATGACCAAAGAGGAATATAGTGTCTTTTATCAGGAACTTATAAATGCCAAAAGGGAGTCTCTGAAAGTATTTGAGGAAGAGAAACTATTTGAAGGATGCATGCCTGTGGAAAAAATAGGAATGAGTGGAGAAAAAAGTCTTTTATTTGGACCATTGAAACCTAAGGGGCTAATAAACCCCAAAACTGACAAAATGGATTATGCAGTGGTACAATTGAGGCAAGATGATAAAGAAGGAAAATTATATAATCTGGTAGGATTTCAGACTAATCTCAAATGGGGGGAGCAAAAAAGAGTATTTTCTCTTATTCCAGCCTTAAAAAATGCACAATTTGTGAGATATGGAGTAATGCATAGGAATACTTTTATTAATTCTCCAAAATATTTGGACAAAAGTCTAAAATTAAAAAATCATGAAAATATCTTTTTTGCTGGCCAAATAACTGGAGGAGAGGGATATGTGGCAGCTATTGGAACAGGTTGTTATGCAGGAATAAATATAGTAAACCATATTTTGGGAGAAGAACCTTTTATTTTGGATAATAGAAGTTCTCTGGGCGGGATAATTGATTATATAACAGAGGAAAAAAGGAATTTTCAGCCAATGGGGCCTAATTTTGGAATAATAAAATCTCTAGATAAAAAAATTAAAGACAAAAAAGAGAGATATGGAGAAATAGCAAAAAGAGCTTTGGATTATATAGCAACTCAGAAAAAAGAGTCATGACAAATTTTGTCTTATTTAAATTAGTAAAAATAATTAGAAAAATAATCTTAATTAAAAACAATTAAAATTAAGGTTTTGAGCATAGGACTTTAAATTAGTTTAAAATTATGATATAATCTAAAGGTTAGTTGTGAAAAATTATAAACAGAAAGTATTGCATTTAGAAATATAGAAAAATTATTGATTAATAGAAATTATTACAAATTTTACAATTAATTTTCTTTAGAATCAATCTCTTTAGAAAAAATGTAAGTAGTTAATTTTGTGGAGTGTGTTTTTTGGAAGAAAATATAACTAAATTGATGATGGATTTTCTTTATATAAGCGAATTTTCAGAAAACAAAAAATTGAATACTGTTAGAGCTATGAAAAAGGATCTCAATCAATTTAATGATTATTTGCAAAATGTTGAAAAAATTTATGAAATATCGAAAGTTACTTCTATTTTAATAAGAGGTTTTTTGTTATATTTAAAAGGAAAAAAAGTTACCTCACGGTCAATTAACAGAAAAATTTCTACTTTGCGTGGATTTTTTAAATACTTAAAAAAAAGTGAAAGGATAAAAGAAAGTCCTGTGGAAAATATATCATTTTACTCATTTGAGACAGAGGAACCAGATATATTGACTTTGGATGAAATAAATGGATTGAGAGAAGTAATAAATATAGAAAATCTAAGTGGTATTAGGGATAGACTTATGTTGGAACTTTTATATTCCAGTGGGATAACTTCAACAGAAATGCTCTTGGTAGGGGAGAATTTTTTTAATACTGAAAAAAGAGAATTAAAGGTATATAATGGAAAGAGCGGTAGAATGGTGTTTTTTAGTGAAAGAACCAAGATGTTTTATGAAGAGTATATAAAAAAGAAAAGAGAACATTTTAAAGAAAAGTATAATCATAATGTTGTTTTTGTAAATAGCTATGGTACTAGGCTAAGTGATAGGTCATTACGCCGAATAATAGATAGATATGCAGCTATGGTAGACTTCACCAGAGAAATTAGTCCTTATAGTTTTCGTCATACCTTTGCAATGCATATGTTAATTCATGGGATGAATATAAATTTTCTAAAGACATTAATGGGTCATGTAACCATAGAAAGTACTTTGGTCTATGAAAATTTGCTCTACAAAAGGGGGTTAAAAAATGGATAGTAAGAGAAATGATACAATGAAGGCAACGACCATAGTTGCAGTAAAAAAAGATGGTAAAGTAGCCATGGCTGGGGATGGACAGGTCACTTTTGGGGAGGTCATATTTAAGGGAAATGCAACCAAAATAAGAAGAATGGAAGGTTATAATATATTGGCAGGATTTGCAGGGGTAGCAGCAGACGCCTATGCATTAATGGACAAATTTGAATACAAATTGGAAGAGTTTGGTGGTAACCTAAAAAAAGCCTCTGTTGAATTGGCCAAAGAATGGAGGACAGACAAGGCTTTGAGAGTTCTGGAAGCAATGCTTTTGGTAGCGGACAAGCATACCATATTGATTTTGTCAGGTAATGGTGATGTAATAGAGCCAGATGGGGAAGTGGCTGCCATTGGAAGTGGTGGTAATTACGCCTATGCAGCAGGATTGGCACTAGTTAAAAATACAAAAATGTCTGCAAAGGAAATTGCAGTGGAATCAATGAATATTGCTGGGGAAATGTGTATTTATACCAATGTAAATATTAAAGTGGAAGTATTGTAATAATTTGGATATTTTGCAAGATTGCCAAAAAACTAAAAGTTTTTATGAGATTTAAAAGGAAAAAAGGTATATATTTCAGCTGTGGCATCAAATGAGAGGATGGGGGGACTCCCCACAAAGTGCCGTAGGTCACCCAGAATAGATAGTAATGATAAATTTTGACTTTTTAATTACTTAGTGAAAAAATTTAGATAGTTTATCAAAAGCAAATATTAAAAAGAAAGTTTAAGGATGGAAAATGAAAAAAGTAAAAAAATGTATTGGTTGTGGAATAAATTTGCAGAGCGTGGAACCTAATGAAAATGGATATCTCTTAGATGAAAAATTGTCTGATGGTGGGGAGCTCTATTGCGAAAGATGCTATAAAATAAAACATTATGGAAAATACATTCCAGTTGTGATGGACAAAAAAGATTATAAAAATATAGTTGAAAATTCCATAAAAGATTGTCAAGTTGCTGTGGCAGTATTGGATATTATAGAGTTCGAAGGTTCCTTTGATGAAGAAATATTGGATATATTAAGAGAGGTTGATTCCATTGTGGTAGTTAACAAATTGGATATTGTCCCTAATGATATGCATCCTTCAAAGGTTGCCACTTGGGTCAAGAATAGACTTGGTGAAGAAGGGATTTCTCCTTTGGATATTGCTATAGTAAGCAGTAAAAATAATTATGGGATAAATGGAATTTACAAAAAATTAAGACATTTTTATCCTGATGGAGTGAAGGCAATGATACTTGGAACAACCAATGTAGGAAAATCCAGCATTGTCAACAAGCTTTTGGGTGCCAAAAGAATCACAGAATCTAAATATCCAGGTACTACACTAAAATTAGTTTCCAACAAAATTCCATATACCAATATTGAAATAATAGATACGCCAGGATTAATCCCAGATGGAAGAATATCAGATTTGGTATGTGAAAAATGTAATCTCAAAGTAATTCCAACATCCAAATTGCAAAACAAAACTTATAAACCAGAAACTGGAAGAATGATTATGCTAGAAAGACTTTTGTGGATGAGGATACTAAGTGAATACGAGCTAAAACCCATATTTACCATTTATACATCTCCCAATATAAATTATCATGAGACAAATCATGAAAAGGGATTAAAGCTATTTGCAGGGGAGATAGTGGGAAAAGATATTTTTACTATTCCATGTGAAAAATGTAAAGAAGAGTATAATGATATGAAATTTGAAAAAAGAAAAATAACAGTGGAGAGTGGGCAAGATTTGGTGTTTAAAGGTCTAGGTTGGGTAACAGTAAAACGCGGTCCACTGCATCTAGAAGTGTATCTTCCTAATGCTTGCGAAACCATAGTGAGAGATGCTTTTATCAAATAATATAAAAATTCAAGAATTCAAAGAAGGTATTATATGACAGAAAAAATAAATAAACTTGCAGATTTTGAAGAAGAAATATATGATGAAAATGAAGTGGATGAAGTGTCAGAAAATAAAATAAAACTTGGCACAATACTTGAGATAATCGCCTCTATTTGTGCAATAATTGGGATTGGAACATTGATTTACTTGAATATGAGTGAGTTAAATGACCAGAAGAGAGCTGAAAACACTTTGAATAACCTTAGGGAAATCAGAATAGCCATGGAGAAATATTATAATAAAGCAAATACTTATCCTGAATTGTCCAAAAGTGGCGCCTGGAATAATCTTAGAATTTTGGATTACTATAATGCAAATGGAGAATTAATATCATTTGCAGAAATATATGGTTCTGATGTATTAAAGGGAACATTTAAAAATGATGCACTTGATGAGAATAATACAGTTAGAGATACCAATGATTTTGAAAATGGAACAATGGGTGGTGGTTGGAACTACGATCATACAGGTCAGACTGGAGAAATACACGCCAATCTTCCATATAATCATTATTCCCAAGAGATAGAATGGCACGAATATTAAAAATTTTTGTAGTTTTATTATGATGACTAATTTAAATTAAATAACATAAAAAAATAGAATATTTAGGTAGAGTTTTGGAGGAATTTGTGATGAAATATGATATTATATTTTTAGGTGGTGGACAATCAGGCATTTTTGGAGCATATGAAGCCATAGAAAAAAATGAAAATCTAAAAATTTTAATTATAGATAAGGGAAAAATGCTAAAGGATAGAATTTGTCCTAAAGAAAAATTAGGCAAGTGTGTAAATTGTCCCACGTGCTCTATAATATATGGAGTAACGGGGGCTGGAGCCTTTTCAGATTCTAAATTTAACATGGATTATAGAGTTGGTGGTGATGTGCATACAGTCACTGGAAAGGAAATCGTCAACCAAACAATAGGAGACGTAGTGAAGATATACAGAAATTTTGGCTTTGATGAAGAGCCTGTGGGATTAGATTATAACTCTGCAATGGAAAATATCAAGAGAAAATGTATTGAAAATGGAATTCAGTTGGTGGATACTCCCACTATGCATTTGGGGACTGATGGTTCCAGAGAATTATACAGAAGTTTGTTGGAGCATTTGGTCAGTAAAGGAGTAGAATTCAAAACAGAGAGGGAAATATCAGATCTCATCATTGAAGACAACACTATAAAAGGTGCAGTGGTTTGCCATAAAGAAGAAGAAGAAAAATATTATAGTAATCATGTGGTCATTGCCATGGGACGAAGTGGTGCTCAAAAAGTCATGGAATTTTGCAAAAAATATAATATAACCTATGAAAATGGTGCTGTTGACATAGGGGTAAGGGCAGAGATTCCTGATATAATAATGAAAGAGATAAATGAAAATTTTTATGAAGCAAAAATGATTTATTATTCTAGAAATTATAAGGATAAAATGAGGACTTTTTGCAGTAATCCCAGTGGGTTTATTGCAGCTGAAAAATATGATGACGATGTTATACTGGCCAATGGTCATGCCTTCAAGGACAAAAAATCTATTAATACAAATTTGGCTTTACTTTGTACCAAAACCTTTACAGAGCCATTTAATCAACCTTTTGAATATGCCACTGCCATTGCTAAAATGTCATCAATGCTAACTGGGGGCAAATTAATGGTTCAATCTTATTTGGATTTGAAAAGTGGGCGAAGATCCACAGATGAAAAGCTTTCTAGACTTAATATAGTCCCAACTACTGAGGATTATGTGGCTGGAGATATTGCTCTTGCTTGTCCTAAGAGAATATTGGATAATATTATAGAATTTATTGAGAGTCTAGATAAAATAACTCCAGGATTTGCTTCTGGAGATCTGTTGTTGTATTTTCCAGAGATTAAATTTAGAAGTACTAGAGTAAAAATAAACAAAAATATGGAAACAGTAATAGAGGGGCTTTATGCAGCTGGAGATAGTTCTGGATATGGAAGCGGATTAAATATAGGGGCAGTAATGGGAATTTTGGCTGTTAGGGATATTTTGGAAAAGATAGATTTGGTATAACCTGAGTTTGATAGTTGAACAAGAAAAAAACTACTTGCTGTGCGAGTGGTTCTGAAAAGCCAAGGGGTATGAGTAAGATAAAATGTTCTCCTTTGATATAATAGATTTAACTTGTTTCTAAACTGCTTTTTATCTTGTTATTCAAGGTTTTTTAATTAATTTATATATAGAATTTTCCTCCAATACATGACATAATTAATCGACTATAAATATTAAATCTGAAAGGAGGAAAAATCCATGCCTAATTGTTGTCAATTATCCATTCCTAATCCGAATACAGACAATCTTACTCTATTTACACTTATCAAAGATGCTTTTAATATTTATGAACACAGATTCTGCTCTTATTCGTCTACTTACTTTTTCACGTGAAATGGCTCAATTTTGAGGTTTCAATTCTATACCTAACAAATCAAAATTTTCTTTATTTTAGAACAAAATTTCATTCGCATCTTAAGAATATTTTTGATACTTTATCTGAATTCACTGACCCAATTTGTGAGAAAATCAATGCTAAAGCTTCTAAAATCTTAATTGCTGATACTACTGGATATGAGGCCAATGTCGTAGAAAGCAATCATAATAAGCATCTTGGTGCCATCGTTAAAAGACTTATTAATTAAAATAAAAATACTCCTGATTTTAACCCTTATCCTATTGCATTTGCTCAATTGCCTAAAACTTCTGTCGCCGATAAATCTATCAGACAAATGTACATTAATGGTCATTTTGCTTATGCACATAAACTAATGCTTATTACTGACGGTTTGGATATTATCAAGGACATAATTTTTCTTGATGAAAGTTTTAAAGACAAGTATAATGTTGATTTAAATTATTATAATTATGATGATTTGAAAGAAGCTAAAACCGCTTCTGATTCAGCTGCTTTGATTCCATCATTGAGATCTTTTTTAAAAAATAGATCAAATAAATCGTATAATATTTTTCCAGGAGATTCTGGTTTTGATGCTAACAAAAATTATACTGTTTTAATTGATGAGTTAAACTTTAAAAAAGTTTTGATTCCTATGAAAGAACTATTAGTTATTTCAAAGATACTTTAGTTGTCCAAGAGAGAAAATTCTGTAATCTCAATTGCAGTAAAAAGTGATTTCTATTTTGCAGGGATTTTGCAGCTCCTAGGAGTGATTTTAGCCAATAAATTAGGTAAGTTAGAAAAATTTCGTTCTATCATTTCCATTTTTAATTAGAAATTAATGCTCATTTATATGAAATTGTATTATAGCTTTTTTTTGTAGAAAAATTTTTTATTGATTATTATGTCAAAAATAAATTCTTCTATTTCTTCATAAATTTCTAAAATATAACCAAAGATTTCAGTTTATTTTTCAATTTCGAAACTGGCTATTTAAAATATATCATCAAATCCCTTAAACATTTCATTAATAGCATCTCTATCTATTAGTTCTATTACTACAAAAGTCCATCCTAATCTTTCATGATACATAATTCCTAAAGGAACTTCACGCACTGTGACATTGAGAGCCCACATTATCATCTCTACTTCTTCATCGTATCCTCCATTCCTTAAACCTCCTAGAACTTCTACTGTGCTATAGAATGCTTCATCTATATAATTACTGTTGTTGGTTCCTGGGATATTTCCACTATTAAGTAGACTCTCATCGACTCCTGTTATCTGGTGCCTTCCTCTATCCCCATATCTTTCTATTAAGTCAGATGCTATATCAGATTCATGATTTCCGTATGTAATACCAAATGACCAAATATATCCAGCAAATGAACCAGGCTCACCGCTCATCATAGACTCTACTTGACCTTCATTTCCATTAATTGTATTATATCTGACATATATATCTAGATTATTACTATTACCAGGAGCATAATCTTCTCTAATAGATCCTGTAATTCCTGTTATGACCTTGGTAGCAGTTTCTGCGAATCCTTCAATAGGAACATATCCTAATGTATTTGTAGTTACCACAGTGAATGAATTCTCTTCCCGTTTCTCATAGAATAAAGCTTCAACTTCACTGAGTAATAAATCATTAGCAAATTTAATTAAATTCTCATATGTTGTATTATGAGTTTCCGAATTACCTAGCCTCATGCTTCTAATATCCTCTGCAAACATTGAATGTCCGTTGTCAGCTAAGTACTGTTCTTCTTTAGTAAACTCATTACTTTGTGCTATATTCTTATTTAAAGCACCCAATCCAAATACATTTAAACTTAAAACTATTATTAAACTAATTATTATTCTCTTCATTATTTTCCTCCTCTAATTTTAATAGTTTTTCGGAATCTCTAACGCCGACATTTAGGGATTCTTTTTTTTGATTTTCAAAATTTCCTCCATTTTTGTGAAATTTTTTTAAAAAAAGTCTTGACATTTAAGCAATAATTTGTGGCGAAGCCTATTATGAAAATACTTTTTTTCACGGAGGAAATTATATGTTACCTGTTAATGAACATGGTCATCGGGGTTACCAAATTTCTCTTAAAAAACAAATTAATTCGGATTTCCAAATGCTAACATCCCTTACTATCACTTTATTTCATAATACTCTAATATCCCTGCAATAATTCCACCAACTATTTTATTTTGATAGTCATCTGCTGCCAATAATTTTTCATCTTCAGCATTAGACATAAATCCCATTTCAAATAATATCACAGGGACTTCTGACCAGTTAAAGCCTGTCATATCATCTCGTACCACAATTCCTCTATTTCTAGCTCCAGTCTCACTTACAGTATTTTTTAATACTAATTCACCTAATCTTTTACTATTTGAGATAAGCTCTATATCCTTTATATATTTATCCCCAGGAATAAGCATTGACATTCCTCTTACACTTTTGTTATCAGATCCATCAGCATGAAGCCTTATTGCCAGATCTGCATTATTTTCATTTGCCAGTTGAGCTCTTTGAACATTACCGAGTAGTGCATTTTCGTCAGACCTAGTGGTAATTACTGTGGCTCCATAGGAGATAAGTTTTTCTTCCAATTTTTTTGAAATCATCAGATTTATTTCAGACTCACTATATTTTAAGCCATTGGCACCACTTACAAAGGCAGATTTTTTTGTGTCTGAAGTTGGAGCAATTTTTTCTTGATAATTATTTTTAAAATTTCCATGTCCCGGATCTATACAAATTATTTTTCCTAATAGAGGCTTTTCTATTTTATTGTCAGCATTATTACTTGCCAGAGAATTTTTACTAAAAATAAAACTTAAGAATATGACTAATACTATATGTATTATTTTCAAATTTTCCTCCTCTCTTCTTCATTGTAGACAATTATTGTATTTATGTCAGTATTTCTCAATGCTATTTAATAAATTTTTATACATGTACTTAAAAAACTATCAGTTATCTAATTTGCATTGATTTGAAATGAAAAATATTAAATTCTTCAATTTCCATATTTGTTAATTAAATACAAGACAATCAATTTTGAATTCTCCTTTCATATTCTTGTACCTTCTTTACATTCTCTCTTTCTACATTATTCAATAGATCTTCTGTAAAATTTGGATTTGGATTATACCATTCTTTAGAACCAAAATAATTTTGATAACCAGAATTTCTAAATACATAGCCATGTCTTGCATAGATTTCATTTCTGATTAGTCCTAAAGTTTGGGAATCTTTTTCAGACAAAAACTCATCTGTTATGTATGTCGTATCACTAGGATACAGATAGTTTGAGGTAGTATTTTGAGATATGGTATTTTTCCCATCTGTGGATAGAGCAGTTAGTGTATCTAGCCGCGCTCTTGTTTCATCATTATTGAGTATACCTTTAAATCTTTCAATCATTCTATTGGAAATTCTATCGTTCATTCCAGAGCTGAGGGATAAAGTTGAAATTAAAATTCCTATTAATAATAATTTTTCCATAATTTCCCCTTTTATACTAATTTTTTTCACTTTACTGAATTGTCATCAAAGTCATTAGATTTGGAATTTTCTTCTACAACACTGTCTTTTGATAAATAACAAAAAAACAAAGATTTTTTTACGCCGAAAATTAGTATAGAGTAAAAAAGGATATGAGATTGGACCAATTCCAGATCCTGCTACTCCTCCAAAAATTAATAATTCATTCTTAAATCTTAATTATAATCTACTTAATCTACTTTGTATTCTCTTCTAACTAATTCTTCGTCATGTGACTCTATATATAATGGTCTATGAATTATAAGCTCACGTACTAAGTTTTTAATCTCATTTTGTGATAAATCTCCATAAAGATACAGTGGCGCTTCAATTTGGCTACCAGTAGTGTCAGAGATTAAGAGGTATAACTCTTCTGCTTTCATTTCTTGTCCATCCATAAACATGCTAACATCTGTCCATATATTACCAATTGATACATAGCTACCAGATACCTCATAATCAATCATTATCGTTAGATCGGTAGAACCATTTCTATAGCTGGCTATCATCCTTTTATTATTGCCAGATTTAACACTTTCCACAGTCCAGTTTCCATTTGCTTTTTGATCAGCTGTCAGTGCAATAGCTTGATCGAACTGCTGCCATGCAAACATAGCTGCATATACTGAATAACTATTATTGAGTAATGGATTTGAATGTTGAATTGCTTTTATCCCCAGTACTGATTGTATTTCTCTCTTACCCAAAAATGGAAACTTAATTGGAGTTGTTTTTCCCAATGCCTTTGTTCTTGCCACAGCCAGACGTTCTTGATACTCTTCTTCTTCTCTTTGTCGCTCCGCTTGTTTTGCTTCCCTTTGCCGTTGCTGCTCTGCTTGCTCTGCTTCCCTTTGTCGTTGTTGCTCTTCCCTTTGCCGTTGTTCCTGTGCCATCACAATTGCTCTTTGTCGTTGTTGCTCGGCTTCCTCAGCTGCTTGTTTGATTAACGATAATTTTATTGATGCACCAGAATTATATTCATTAACGAATAATGCAACATACATTTCATCTCCATTTATAGTTGCTTTCCCAATCAGAAATCTAGTATTATAAATTTGAAAAAGACTTGAGAATATCTCATATGTTGTATAGCTATTAAGATCACGATTATCATATTTATAATTATAATAGTAGGCTTGGAGCGGTATTCTTCCACGCGCAGCATCCTGTTTCACAAATTGGTCATATAATCCAGATGGATATGTAAAAATTTGGATGTTAGATATATCAGAATAATCAATTAGTAATTCTTGGAATACAAGAATATCTTTAGTGGCATCTTCTATACCAACTGGAGAATAAAAAGTTACATTACCTATTATTTCTAATATGTCAACAGGATTACTGATGAGAGTTGAGCTCATTGATGTGACCTCAGTTGTTAATTTGCCAGATTCAATTACATTTGTTTTGACCTTTGATTCCATGGATTCATTTACTCTAGCTATAGTTCCATCAAGTGTTAAGTTAGCTATAGCATTAAAATTTGGGGTTCCAACTGTCATATGGACAAATATTCCTGAACCGTCTGATGCTGGAATATGTACAATTCCTAAGTCATATGTTAACATCAAGTCAATAAACTTATTTTTATCACCACCCATATACTCAATCATTATATGTGTAGAATCATCTATTTCTGCATATGGATTGATTGCTATTAGAGCTGATGTTGTAAGGTCCAATAAAGCTATAGCTCTTACATTTGCTTTCCTTTCTGTAGCTTTAAAGGTATCATTTGGATTTGTTCCAGTTATTATTGGATGTAATAATATAAATAATGGTATTTGAGATATTGGAGTATCATTAAGACTCTCACCTTGACTCATAATAGTCGCGTGTATTCTTTCTTGCAAATTAGAGGGGAATCCTGCTGATTGGATTTGATCTAATGTTAGGTCTATAAGATTATCATCAATTCTACCATCTACATATGAATTAACTGAATATGTTTTTAATGCTTCAAAATATTTGACAGCTTCTTCTGGTAATGTATTTCCTAATTCTGTGTTAGTTTCTATATTTTGAATCAATACATCTATTCTTTCAGCATGGCTACTACCAAGTAAATTTAGACTGATTAAAATTAATATGCTAATTAATAATTTATTCATTTTTTATTTTCCCCCTAGAAATTAAATGATTTTGATAATTATAATATTTTGGGTAGACTTATCCATTTTCTTGATTGATAAAATATTAATAAATCAAAGTAGAACAATAATTTACTGATGATAATAGAGCCATGTGAAATTTCAACTTTAACATCGCTTATTTCTATCAAAGTTGAAATAATTTTTTATTTATTTTTAATTTGTATGGATTGGTGTGATTACTTGATGTTTAATTGTGCGATAAAAAATGAGTGATTGCATACACAAGAGGGTTTATTAAGAATCCTGCTCTCTCTCCTAAATTATTGAATTCCTTGATACTGTTTCTTTTTTCACTGTGTGCAATATCATTTCTTAGTTGTGTCAAATCATCTTCATCTTTTCCAGTAGTTTGAGTTTTAACAAAATTATAATTAGTAAATCCAATAAAACGAACTTTTTCTAAATCTAGTTTATGTTCATTAATGTATTTAACTACATTCTCTTGTTTTACTTTTTTAGTTGAACTAACTAGACTTAGAAATAAATCATATAAAATTAAATATTTAATTACATCATCATCAATATATAATATTTTGATAATTTTCTGGTATATAATTTGATGTTTTTCAAAATTGATATTTTCTACCAAATATTCTTTAAACTTTTCCTCAGATGGTAAACTTGGAATTAGAAGTAAACCACCCAGACTTTTTGAAACATCACAGATTTCACACTTTTCTTTTCCTCTAATTTCTTTTATGAAATATGTTGGTAGGCTGATTATATTTCTCAATTTCAATTTATAAATTAATTCTTTAATGGTGTTTTGAACTTCTAAATTCACTCCTAAATCTTTATAATTGATATTTTTTTTCAATGTAAGAATGAGCGTCCTTTTATTACTATCTTCTTCTGAAAATTCATCCATACATACAGATCCTATAAATTTCTTATTTGTATAGTTATGTAATAATTGATCACTCGGAGCTAATTTTTCTTTGAAAACTATTTCAAAAATTATGATTGTATTCATCTCTTACCACCTAATTTAGCTTAATCTATTTAACTTTTTCTAAACCAATTAATTCAGCATTTCAAATGATTTTGAAACCTCTAAATTTTTTCTTTCATCGCACATTGAGCTACATATTTTTCTAGCTATAATTACTTTCCCCCAAAATTCTCTTCAATATATAAAACTCACCCCAAAAATACTTTCTATTTATTACAAAATAAAAAGTAAAGTTATAAAAAGTGCTATAATATATGAATTAAAGCTATTTTAAAGGAGAATTCGAATGAAAGATTTAAGAGGTCAAGCAGTAAGAAGAATAAAAGAAAAAGACATTCTAAAATTTAAAAAATATTTTGAAAAGGCGGATTTTAGAATGTATGCTCTTTTCAATATAGGATTAAATCTTGGAATAAGAATTTCAGATCTTATTAATTTGAAATTTGAGGATATAGACGCAGATAAAAAAATATATCTAATTGAAAAGAAAACAAAAAGAAGAAAACGTTAAAATTAAATAGATTGTGTATAGAAATGATAGAAGTCTTAAAGAGAGAGTATATTTCACGAGGACTTCTGCCTGTTGGATACTTATTTAAATCTTATTATAGAAAATTCATAAAAGAAAAAATTGATAAGCCATTATCTGTTGTGACAGTTAATAAAAATTTAAACATAGCAAAAAATCAATTAAAAATAATTTATCCAGTTGGTACCCATAGCATGAGAAAAACTTGGGCATATACTATCTATGTGGGTGAAAAAGATATCGTTCTTGTTATGAAAATGTTGAATCACTCCTCTCAAAAGCAGACTTTAACATACATAGGTATAGAAGAAGAGACATACGTGAAAATATATGAAAGGTACGTTATATAGCTCCGTAATAGTGGATCTACAAAGTATATATTGAGAGTTGCCGAATTAATAAAATAGTTATAGAATTAATAGAATATTAGTAATGTATTGTTTTTGATGAGCCAATTTTAATGAATTTTTTATACATAAATTTTTGAAGAAATTATTTGTCAGAGAAGCATCAGAAGAGATTTGTTTTAGTGAACCAAATTGCGTAATTTTTAAATAAAAAAAAAAATTATAAAATTCCTTGTAATTTATTCAAAAATAATGTAAAATGTAAAAGAAGTTAGCGAAGTGTTTAGGTATTTTATTTTTTTAACAACTTTACTTTTTATTTTGTAATAAATAAAAACTAAAAATGTACAAAAATCTCTTATCACTCAATTGATGGAATAATGGTCGTATAATATCCAGAGGTTAGTCGAAAATAAGACAGAAGTATTAAGAGAGGTTGGTCAAAGATTCAGACTGCCCTTATCAGCTCAAATAGATTATTCAAGGTGCTATATTTCGTAGCATTTTTTAAATTTACTAAGATCAGAGTCTTTGATAATCCACTACAAACAAAATTTTGTAATACTTTACGAGTTCAAAAATGCCTGTATGATAAGCATAAAAAAATGGTTGAGAGATATAGTCTTCTCAACCAAGAAAAAGATTATTTATTTTTTTAGGCATCACCACTCGACAAAGAACCGTAATTTCTTTATTGTAAACTATACTTCACATGTAATTAAGTTTTTTTGTGCTGATACCTTCTCTCCTGCTCCCTTTTTCCATTTTGTAGAATTTTTATTGGAAGAAAGTATATAGCTTAATTAATAAAAACTAGCTATTTTTTCTAATGTTTATATTAAGGGAATCTATTATCATTTTATCACATCCTAATCGCACTTTTGGAAATTTCAAATATTTTAGTGGACTAATCTCAAGGCCTATTTTTTCCTCTCTTATTTCATTTTACATCCTACATTCCCGAATAAATTGTAACATGCTATGACGCAAACCTTGTAAAAATAATATTTTTAACCATTTTTCTCTTGACTTTTCCAACGAAACGTGTTATAATTATAACGTGTTAAGGAGGAGATTATGGCTTTGGTATATGTTAAAAATAAAAAGAATAATGTTACATATGTTTATGAATCAACTAATTATTGGGATA
>JGI994J12354_10000123_pt1 | contig 70218 bp, 41 predicted proteins | sample IntmicLarv3ML3BL_FD_12354 | JGI IMG/M metagenome (IMG submission 12354) | reverse complement strand
CCTAATTGAACTCTTAGTAGTTATCGCGATTATCGCTATTTTAGCTGCTATTTTATTCCCTGTATTCTCAAAAGCTCGTGAAAAAGCACGACAAACCACTTGTACTTCTAACCAGAAGCAACTCGCTACCGCGACCATGATGTACGTTCAAGAGAACGAAGAGACTATGCCCGGAACAGATTTCTGGAGTGTTGTTGATGGCGCTAGCGGAAAAATTCTTGTTTGCCCGACAGCGGGTAAAAAAATCGCTAACGCATACGGTTACTCAAACCGTGTAGCAGGTATCGGACTTGGCGAAATTCAGATGCCGACCGAAGAAGAGCTCACAATGGATGCTGTTGACGGCCTTGCAGGTAACTTGCTTTTGACCCTTGAAGATGTTGATTTTCGCCATACCGGCAAAGTCATCGTAAGCTACGTTGACGGTCATGTTGCATTTACCAACTCAGTAAGAGCACTTTATGCTAAACCTGAAGACGCTTTTGCAGCAACTACATCGTTAACAATGCCTGAAAAACCGACCGCTACTACTGATACAGCAGTTAGCTCAGATGGAAAATTGAGCGTATCATTCCCATCAGGTGATGTAGTTAACTATTTAAACTATGTAAAGTATGACAGTGATATGTTAACCGTCTTTTCATCTATGTATGGGCGTTCAGTTCAAGCAGATTATAAGCTTGAAGAAGAGGTTACAACCGGTTGGGAAGTATCGTTTACCGGTCTTTTGAACGGATACCAAGGAGGCAAAGGTAATATGGCTCCTGTTTTTGCTGTTTTAGACGATACCGGCAAGACAATCCTTACCTTTACTATTAGTCTTATCAGCTGGAGTGAATACAAGGTTGAGCTTAATGGCAAAAAATTGTTATCTTCTACCAACAATACATCAAGTGATTGGAAAAAGGTGTATGATGCTTCAATAACAGAAGCTAACTTCTCTTTAGTTGCTACAGCAAATGGTTGCTATGCTTCTTTTGGCAATATCAGTGGTCAAGCAGGATTTGCTGATGCTACAGCTAACTGGAAGAAACCGACAACTTTAAGGTTTATATCCATGTCTTACGATGATGGCAACGGAACTTGTCAAGCCACTTATAAGAACATTCAGTTTGCAGGTATCTAATAGTTAATCAAATTTAAAGTTTAATATTTTACGTAAACTATAGTATTAAACCAAACGAAAATAATCCCTCCGGCTATTTTAGTCGGAGGGATTATTTTTATCTATAGTCTTTTTTTAGCAAAACTGCTGTGAAAAGTACAAGCAATTATTGCTTTTTCAAAACGTGCTCAAAAACTATTCGGTTGGGTTTGCGACAAAATCGCCGCCACGGCAATTCTTCAAATAGTTTAAGCCGTAAACCTGACCGGTCATCTCAAGCTCGCCTCTGTAAACAGGGTCATGCCATCCTTCAATGTCAATACTACCGTCAAAGCCGCCCTGGCGCAGAACGCTGATAATCTCGGTCCAGTTAGAGTCACCAAATCCCGGTGTGCGGTGGTAAGCGAAAGTGTCAGGACCGTGAACGCCCTTAGTTTTCACAACATCCCAAAGCACGGTCGCGTCTTTACCGTGAACGTGAAAAATTTTCTCAACATATTTACGTAAACCCGGCATTGGGTCGATTAAGCTTACCATCTGGTGGCATGGCTCCCACTCAAGACCCATATTGTCATCCGGAATTTCGTTAAACATCATATCCCAAGCTGTCTCGTTCTGTGCGATGTTGAAATCGCCGCGCTCCCAAGTGCCGCCCATATCGCAGTTTTCAAAAGCGATTTTCACACCCTTGTCTGCCGCGTACTTTACTATCGGAGTAAATACTTCCTTAAATCTCGGCATACTCTCGTCAATCGGCTTGTCAATAATTCTGCCGGCAAAACCGCCAACAATATCACAACCAAAGAACTTACAAGCGTCAATCGCCTGCATCCAAGACTTAGCGGTTACGTCGTCAACAAGTGGGTTGCCGAAAACGCCTAAAGAAGAGATAACTGCCTTATCACCAATAACCTCTTTTACCTCATTGCCCAATTTTTCAACATTAACGTCAGCCGGTATCTGCTGCCAAAAAGTTATGGAAAAGGACTCAAATCCGTGTGGCAAAATCTGCTTAATATAATCAGCAGATGTAGCTTTACCATTTACAAGTGTACCTATACGTATCATCACGTGTCTCCTTATCAAAATTAGCGTAAATTTACATTCCAATTGTATTTTCCACATTCCCCATCCTTTTCCTTTTTTTAAGGGTTACATCTAATACCACGTTTTATTTTTTTCTTCTCACAAATCTGCAATCTGTTCACGCTCCTAAAAATTCAACGCAAGGCAAGAGTGAACCGATGGTTTAAGTAGCTTTTTGCTGGATTACCGACCTTCCACCTTTTTTTGTCCGTTTTGGGGGACGAACCACTTACTTCGTTCGCTTTGAACGAACCGTCGATATTCGGAGTGCCGAGCACACCTCATTTAGCCGCGTCCAATCTTACATCCCAAAACGAACTAAAAACCTTTTTTTGTCCATTTTTGGCGCAGAACCGCGGCTTCGCCGCTTTGAACGAACCGTCGATATTCGGAGTGCCGAGCACACCTCATCTAGTTTCGTCCAATCTGCATCCAAAAATGAACAAAAAAACTTTCTAATAATTAGTTTTTCTTTTTGTTTTTATTATATGTTTTTCGCCTCAATCTCGGAAACACCCGCGCGGAACGCCTTTAAGTTTTTGGTTAAGGTGGAACTTTCTTTTGGAAAGTTCGCAGATTAAAAAATTCGAAAAAGCTTAGCTCCGCAGGAACTCCCGTAAATCCCCGTAAAACCCTCGTAGACGTTTCACATCTGCCCTCGTGTTCAATCTTTCACGCCAAGCATAAAACCTTTTCATTTCTCCCTTGTAATTTCGTGCGTATTTTTCTAAAGAAACGGCAGAAATCAGAGCCAAACGATTTTAAGAAAACAAACGCTAAGAAATTACAAGAGAGAATTAAAATGTTGCATTTTACCCTTTAAACCTTCATCTTCTTCACCTCGTCCATTTTAACCACACGCTGTTTCGCCTCAATTTCGCATACGCTCGCGCGGGAGCGCCTATAAAAATTTTGATCAAACTTTTATAAAAGTTTGGCCCCGCAGGGACTCCGTAAAACTCCGTAGACCGTTCACCGTCTTAACAAAAATGCGGTTTAGAGAGAAAACTCTCTAAACCGCAATCTTTAATTAAAAAGTCAATTTTTTTTTAATTGTTTTATTTAGCTTATGGACCTACAAATACTTTTGCCTCAGGTACGCCAACTTTAAATCCGCCAACAACAATGTTCTGACCACGAGCTGTAGCAAGACCAATATAGTTTTTATTGCCGTTAGTAGCAGGAACCACTTCAGTAGACCACCATTGTTCGCCACCTTCGGTAACAACCATTGTAGCTTTATTTGTTGCTGTCTTATCTATCGTTACTGTACAATGGTACCAAACATTTTTCTTTGGTGATGTTGGACTTTGCGTAGTAGCTGCGCCACGAAGTTCCAACTTGCCGGAGGTTACATCACCTTGAGCGTTTGTGCCGGCTTTATAGACGACATTTACAATACTATCAATTTTTGGTCCTCTAATTTCAATTGCGCTCTGAAGATCTTTATTTGCTGTGCCTTTAAAGTCTTGTATAACCTGTTTGAAAAGAAGATCAAATTCTATCATTACTACATCTGCGTCTTCAAAGATGTTGAGTTTGTATGCATCAACACCTTCAGTATTGCCAACAGTACTTAAAAGAACAGCATCGCCGTATAAAGCGCCTTCCGGTAATCCGGTTACTTTACCGCTTGCAGCGCCACTAACCCAACCACCTTGACCGTTGATATCACCTGACCCTATACCTGCAAATGGGTCATTTGCTACGGCTTTAAGAACATTTCTTGTACCGGGTGTTACGTCTTCAACTAAAAAAGCACCTTTTTGAGTAAGCTCAACGTGACCGTCAACAAATGAAGCGATAACTTTATCAGTATGACGAGCTGTAATATCAGCTGCTGAGTAGCACAAATTTGCGCCTGTATCAGCTGTTGCTGTGTGTTCGCCGTCAGCTGTTAAGAACATACGTGTCGGGCGCTCAATCTGACCTAAGCCAAGACCTAAAACTGCGCGGTTTGCTACATAAGCGTTAGAAATTTTCTTGCCGGCTGTCGGGCAAACTAAGATTTTGCCGCTGGCGCCGTCAACAGAGCTCCAGAAATCAACATCAGGCATGGTCTCTTCATTTTCTTGAACATACATCATAGTTGCGGTTGCGAGCTGTTTCTGGTTAGAAGTACAGGTAGTTTGTCGTGCTTTTTCACGAGCTTTTGAGAATACGGGGAACAAAATAGCAGCCAAAATCGCGATAATCGCGATAACTACTAAGAGCTCAATAAGGGTAAATCCCCCTCCCCTAGTCATTTTTGCTTTCATAAGTGTTTCTCCTTATATTATTATAGCTTTAAAGTTTATGTATTTACATAACAACTATAATTCATATTATTATACTGTTATATCTCTATTTTGTCAACTATATTTCACTATTTCTTCAAAATAAATACAGAAAAATCTTGAAAAAATCGAGGCATTGTATTATTTTGCAAAATAGTATATAATAAAATGAGGTATAATATATGTACAGGGTACATAATACAACCGATAAAATCAAGGAGAGAAGTTATGCAGATATTAGCAGGAATAACTATTTTAGTGCGCAACCGCGTAGAAGCGCAAGGTAAAATGAATGATATTTTATCAAAACATGGCAATATTGTTCAAGGAAGATTGGGGTTACCTCACCTTCACAATGACAGCTCCGTTGTGTCTTTGATATTGCAAGGCACTGCTGAAGAGGTCGAGAACCTTTATTATGACCTCAAAAGCGTTGCTGAAACAGAACAATTTGAAGTTGTCTTGGCAAAATTTTAGGCAAACAAATACAAAATCATCATAAATATTAAGAGGTATCTCTAAGATAAAAGCTATATGAAGTCTATTTCTAATATGGTGTGGTTTTATATGTCAAGCATTGCCTGTGGCGGTTGCTTGCTCATTATAATTATAATGGCTTTATTTAGTATGCCTGTTTTCGGTTATCTGATAATAATGTTAGGAATATTAATCGTTTACGGAGTTTTGTACTTAACGTTACGAAAAATTAATGTATTTGCAAACATCCTTATTTTACATATAATTTCTGTTTTACAATTCTTTTTAGCCATACATTATGCTTTGACAACTTTAAATTTTATGAATTATCCGTCACACACCATATTATATATATGCGCGTCTTTATTATTTGTCGGTATATCTCTTTCTATAATATTTAAAGATATTAGATATATATACATATGTAGCTTAAGTCCATTATTGTTATTTTTCTGTTGCGAGGATGCTAATGAAATAGGTCGGGTGGCAGCAATTTTAACGCCGTTTATCAGCTTGTCAATTTATGGTTTATTACTGACTAATTTTATCAAAAAATCTTCAAAACGTTCATTTTCTTTAGTTAATGCTTATAGGATAGGGTTTAGTACTGCTCACAGGGTCTATTTTATAGTTGTCAGCTTGATTATGTTTTTTGTAATATTTATTCCGTTACTAGGAGTTCTTATTGCCGGAACAGTGCTGACAGCATATGTGATTCTGTTTTTGCTACCAATATATTTATCAACAATTTTCCATAACAACCTGTTTTATAAAATATCTGTAGAAAACGGTTTTATACAAAAAAATAAAAAGGATGAATCTTTTGAACCGGACGAAAACCTATCAGAATAAAATATCGACAGCTTTTTTGGCAATTTTCCTATTATTTTGCTCTTCGTTTACACTAGCAAATGTGAGTTTGACAAAGGGATATGAGCCTGTTACAACCGTATATCATCTGCACTCAACATACAGTGACGGAGATTTTACTATGGAAGAGGTCATAAAAAAAGCGAAGAATGTCGGATATGAGGGAGTTATCTTTGCCGACCATTCGCATATGTCCGGCAAATACTCTGTCGGCGGCCTTTTCCCAATAACATACTCAGATAATGCCCTAAATATATCCGGTTTTACAAAATATGTGAAAGAGTTAAAAAAATTAAATGAAAAATACCCCGAAATGACCTTTTTGCCTGCCTTTGAGTCTGCGCCGTTTTACTACTGGAGCGGTAATATATCAAATGGGTTAACTATGGAAATGTCAATGAAGCATTTTGTTGTTCTCGGCATAGACACACAAAAAAAGTTTGAAAGCATTCCGCAGATAATGCAGGAAAACAGCAGTTTTGAGCCCGGATTTAAAGACAAGGGAATAGCGCCATATAAAGAGTTTGTGGACGGCGTGCATAAAAATAACGGATTAGTTTTTGTGGCACATCCATCTTTTAATCACGACACAAAGTCCAATGACAAACTCAGACTTCACACTCCTGCGTATGCCGATATAATAACTAAAGTTGAAGCTGACGGAACGGCAATTCAGGGATTTGATTTGGAAATCATAAAGCCGGGCGGATTTTTAGACCAAGCTTTTTTAAATTTTAAAAACGGAAAAAGGAAAGTCTTTCCAAAAATAAGCATAGATAACGACTACCATCGCGGCAATTTTGCGGAAAATAAGACTATGGTTATCTTTATTCCGGATAAAAACGCTGAGCCGGAAATAAAACAGCAAGAGATGCTAAACAGCATAGCAGACGGCAGATATTATATAGTTTTCGGCAAAAGACCGTATATGGCTTTACAAGATTTTACGCTTCACTTAAACAGCGAAAAGAAGGTCGAAGTTACGTATAAGATAAACAGCAAAAATAATTTAAAGCGTGTACTAATAGTGCGTGATGGGGCTTTAATGCAAACCGCCACCGAAAAGAATGGCAATTTTGTTGATACTGCGCTTGACACAAAGAAAAATAGTGCAGTTTACTATCGCATAATGGCAGAAGACAAAACAGGCAAATATCTTATGACCAATTATTTGAAATTAGAAATAAACACACAACTTGAAAATACGGAAAAACCACAGGAAAAATCTTGGTGGCAGAGGTTTGCAATCTTTTTAAGAAGAATTTTACCTTTTGTTTGAAAAAATATAAGGAAAACAAGCTTTGCAACTTTAATTAAACTTAAAACAATTTTTTTAATCAAACTTTCGATAAAAGTTTGGCTTTGCAACTCAAAATATGGTATAATTAATGCTATGCTAGCAAAACGAATAATACCATGTTTAGATGTAAAAGATGGTCGAGTGGTAAAGGGTACTAATTTTTTACAGCTAAAGGATGCTGGAGACCCGGTAGAACTTGCCAAATTTTATGACGAATCAAAAGCGGATGAGCTTGTTTTTTTAGATATCACCGCGTCTGCTGAAAGACGCAAAACTATTTTGGATATCGCATCCGGGGTATCGGAAGAGGTATTTATTCCGTATACAGTTGGTGGCGGAATATCCTCAGTTGACGATTTTCGTGCACTATTAAAGGCAGGAGCAGATAAAATTTCTATAAACACCGCGGCAGCACAGCATCCGGAGCTTATCTCGCAGGCAGCTGAGCGCTTTGGCAGTCAATGTGTGGTCGTGGCAATAGATGGAAAGAGAAACGCAAGCGGAAAGTTTGAAGTACATTTGCACGGTGGGAGAACGCCGTTTGGTATTGATGTTGTTGAGTGGGCTGTTGAAGCGGAAAAAGCAGGTGCCGGCGAAATTTTGCTGACAAGTATGGATAGAGACGGCACAAGCTCAGGGTTTGATATTGAGATGACACGCGCTGTAGTGAATAGTGTAAATATTCCGGTTATCGCCTCAGGTGGTGCCGGCACTCCTGAGCATATTTACGATGCTTTTGCCCTTTCCGGAGCTGATGCCGCACTCATAGCCGGTATGGTTCACTTTGGCAAATACACAATTGCGGAAATAAAAGCATATTTGCGTGACCGTGGTATAGTCGTAAGGTGATAAGAAAATCTATACATCTGTGTAAAGATATATAAATGCAGGCATAAATTGGTGAGAGCGTAAGGTTGCCTCAAAATAGACGAGAACTTGACCAAAATGGTAAAAATGGGTATAATTATTATTAGGTATTATGGGAATAATTGAAATAAAAGAAACTATCACCATGATAGTGATAGTCCTATTATCGATATCCGTACATGAGTTTGCTCATTGTTATGTGACAGATACGCTTGGCGATGACACGCCAAGAAGCTTGGGGCGCGTGACATTAAACCCGATAAAGCATCTTGATCCGCTCGGCACAGTGATGATATTTATCATGTCATTTAGCGGATATGGCATTGGATGGGGAAAACCGTCGCCTTTTAACCCCGACAACTTTAAAAACCCAAGGCGTGACCGTATGCTCACAGCGCTCGCAGGACCGCTCTCAAATATCGCTATAGCACTTATTGCTGTCGGCGCTTTTCAGGCACTTGCAATATTTGACATAAATGCAGATTTCTTGTCAATGGTGGTGCTTATAAATATCTGCCTTGCTTTTTTTAACCTTCTTCCTATATTTCCGCTTGACGGACATCATGTTTTGGGGTACTTTCTGCCGGACAACGCACGTGCAGTCTTAGATAGCCCAATTTGGGGATTTGTATTTTTGGCGATTGTGCTCATTCCAAAACTCAGCGAAGTTGTTTTTGGAAATTTTTTCAGCAAAGTAATCTTGAGAATATTTGATAATATTTTATACGCCGGCGTGGTGTTTTAAGGTAAAACGATTATGTTTAAAAATATTATAGCTATAGACGGTCCGGCAGCTTCCGGTAAATCCACTGTTGCACGGAAAATCGCTGAGAAGCTAGATTATCAGTTTATTTCAAGCGGGGCTATGTATCGCGGTGTTGCACTCATAGTAACTGAGCAGGAGATAGATATTTCAGATACAGCTCAGCTCTTAAAGACAGCTGAAGCACTAAACTTTTCCTTCTCAACAGATGAAGAAAATAACACACTAACATTTATAGATGGTCGTGATGTTACAGCTGACATCAGACAGGAAAATATCGGCAATCTGGCGTCGCAAATAGCGACAAATGCAGCAGTGCGAGCGTTAATAGTTAAAAAGTTGCAGAAAATAGGTGAAACCGGACAAATAGTTATGGAAGGGCGTGACATTCAAACAATAGTCTTCCCGGACGCCAGAGTAAAACTATTTTTAGCAGCATCATCGGAAACGCGGGCAAAAAGAAGATTTGACGAACTTAAATCTTTAAAGAAGCGCAATAAAAATCTTGAGATAAGTTATGACGCTATTTTGTCTGATATTGTTGCGCGTGACGAACGGGATATGAACCGCGAAGTATCGCCATTAAAGCCGGCAGTGGACGCTGTTGTCATAAATACAGACAATAAAAGCGTGGAGCAGGTGGTGAACAGCGCTATAAATATCGTGCTTCGCCTCACAGATGAGGCACCGTTTATGATGGCATCAAAGACTGATATGGGGTATGTCCGCGAGATAAATGAAGACGGCTTTTTTGTTTATGACAACGGACTTATTATGGCTATAGCAGACGGTATGGGCGGACACGAGCATGGAGAGATAGCGTCTGAACTTGCACTAAAAGAGGTGGCGACAAATGCTCCTAAAATGGCGGCAAGCGAAAATGACTATATCGTAGATGCTATGTATTTGACCTGTCAACAGGCAAACAGTAGCATCTATCAACGCGCGCTCTTAGAGGGCGCAGAATTTAAGATGGGCACTACACTCATCTTTACGCTCCTCTTTGAAGACCGTTTGTACTACCTAAATGTGGGAGATAGCCGACTTTATCTTTGCCGCAATAATGAGCTGACACGCTTAACACGCGACCATTCACTCGTACAAGAGATGGTTGATAATAATGAGATAACTGAAGAGGAAGCTATTTTGCACCCGCTGAGAAACAGGATAACTAAAGTCGTTGGGTATCAGCTTGAGGTGGAGTCAGATATTGCGAGCATAAAGCTGCAAAAAGATGATAAATTGCTCCTTTGTACCGATGGCCTTTACAGCGTAGTTGACGAGATGACTATAAAAAATATTTTAATGTCTGAAAAGAGCGCCCTAGAAAAGGTTGACGAACTTATAGAAACGGTTTTAGCCAAGGGCGCACCGGATAATGTGACAACTATTGTCGCGGAATTTACGGGGGTGAATAATATGACATATAACAAGAGCGAAAATACACAGACAGCAGAGTTTGAAAAGAGCGCAGAGAGCAGAAAGAAGCACAATATCTCAATTTTAGTAACTGTGATTCTATTTTTAGCTGTAGTTCTCTTTGGGGCTGTAATGCATTACCGTAACCCCGTTTGGGCACTCAAAGGTGGAGACACAACAAAAAATCATCTCTATGTTTACAAGACTTACCCGCTTTTACCATTCTTCAATGATCGCGAAGAGAGTGGCTCTTACCCGCTTTTAAATATGGATGAGATAAAGCCGTATTTGGCAAAGTATCAACTTGATGGCGACCTCAATGACGGCATAACACAGTCTAATCGCGATGTTGCAATAAATACCATATATGAACTCGGAAGAGATGTTATAGCAGGTCTTATAGATGAACTTGAGCACACTGAAGGTGTAGACAGAGACAGGATAAAAGAGAGAATAGATGAGCTTTTAGCAGATGAACATATGAACGAATATTTTAAGGGTTGGCAAGAACAACAACAGATAGTAAAGGGCGAGCCGGATGATACTGAAAAGGTAAAAACGCCTGAAGATTTGCCCCCTACTTCAGATGAGACCGGGCAGCCGATAAAACCGGCAAAGCCGATTTAATACAAAAAAACAGAAAAAAGTGTGATAAAAGAGAAGAAGAGAACCAAAAGAGGTATATATAGAGGGGTTGTCCGTTTTATTTTGGGCATTCTTGGCTCTTGTCTGCTCTTTTTAGCCATTTTGAGCATGATTTTCTTTATTTCGCCGACAAAGCGTACGGAAATCATCGATGGTTTAGCACACCGCGTAGCACTCGGCATACTAAATGATTACTTTTACGGCGATATTTCCATAAAGAGCGCACATTTTGACCCTGACACTGCTATTTTGTCACTAACAGACACGCGACTTCGCCTAAATGCTACAGATAATATTGACACGGTTTACGCTCCGGAAATCTCTATATACTTTGACCGCTCAACGCTGAGGAAAACCCCAAAAAAATATCTGCTTGCACTTGATAAAATAGAAGCACACGCTCCGATATTTGATATAAAGACAACAAGCGACGGGAGTTTGAATATTTTAAAACTCTCACGGGACAGAAAAAAACCTAAATCCGGTAAGCCATCAATGTTTTGTCCAAAGATTGTCGTGACAGATGGCACAGCACACCTCAGTGATAACTTTAAAAAATACGCAAGCGAAAATGTAACAGAGACCATAACCGACCTCTCCTTTACCTTGCAGCTTGGCGGAGATTATCTTCCATTTTCCCTTACTGCTGACGTTATCCCGGAGCATTTCGCAAAATCCGGCGCAGCATATGAAAATATCCTTGCAAAACTCAAAGAAGAGCAGACTATCTCCATTCACGGCGGGATTGATATGCAAGATAAAGACCGTGCGGAGATTAGGGCTGAAATAAATAATCTGAACGGAAATATTTGGCTAGATTTTCTACCAAAAAAATTACCGCTTGATGCTAAAGTTATGAGCGGTGATATTGAGCGCGCAGAAATAATCATAACAGCAGATAAAACAGCTGAAAAGTGGCATGCTGCTTTATCTTTGGAAGCACTTTTAAGCCAAATAGGCGCTGATATTACCATAAATAAAAAAATAATACCTCTTCGCAATCTCTCTTCACGCGTGGTCTATGACGGCAAAAATATAGCGGCAAATGGTATTACAGCGCGTGTCAACGGCATTGAGACGAGCGGTGAGTTCATACTAAGTGATGTTGGAAAAGAGAACAGGATGCGCTTACAACTAATTGGAAAAAATGCGCGAGTGGAGAGTATTACCGAGATATTCCCAAGTGCTGTAAACGATTACAAACCGCAAGGCATTATTGAGAGTTTCACAGCAGATATAATCATTGCAGACGGCAGTTTTTCTATACAAGGGAATGTTTTAAATGCGCATGCTTTACATGCAAAAATAGGACAAGGGCAGCTTTCTTTATCACAAGTTGGACTAAATTACGTTTATGCTAATGACATACTGAACCTTTCAAACATTAAAGCAACGTTGGCAGGCAGCGGAAACGGATATAACATACTTACCGCAAACAACATCTTAAATGCAACCCTCCACCTTAACCTAAAAGCTGTAAAAAACGGGGAAGCGCAGAGCGGTGTTTTTAACGTTGAAGCACAAAATATCAATAAATTTGGTATAACTTCGGCTTTAAAAGGTTTTACGGCAATTGATGACTTTTTAAAAGATTATCTGAGCGACGTTGATTTTATCGCATCAGCTGAAGCTATAGGAAACATAAAGAGTGACGGCTCTGTAGCGTTCCATATGGCACCTACAGGCATTGTTACTATTAAAGATATGCCTGAGTACTCTTCTGCTCTTACCGGCGTTATTTCCGCTGATTTTTCGAAAAGTACGAGCATCATAGTACGCTCGGCAACCATTAAAAACCCGGACTTCTCCCTTCATGCTACCGGAGAAATTATGGATGGAAAAATATCTGCAAACTTTGAAGCTGCTGATATTAACTTACAAAAAATAGGAAACGCAATACCTGTGCACAGCGTAAAAGAGCAGTTTAAAAACGCGAACATAGGTGGAAAAGCGTACATAAAGGGCGCTGTTTACGGAAGTGGTGACGACCTACAAATTATGGCAGCACTCCGTGTTTTAGAAGGCAGATATAATGACATAAACGGCATGGTTTTAAACGCCAACTTAAGTGGCTCGCTGCTCTTGACACCATCAGTTTTAAATATTGATGACCTATTTATAGCAGCTCCTGATAGTGGATTGGAAATAGCACTTGAAAATGTAGAATTCACTTACGGCGTTACTCCTAAAATCAGCGTTAAAAGTGTTGATATTTCTCCAACCACCTTAGAGCAACTTGCAAGTTCATTTGGCATAAAAGATTTCCCGATTAAGGGGTTTTTGAGCAGTGAGATTGTATATGAAGACAGCACTAAAGATAATCTGTCCGCTGTTTTGACCGTATTTAACCCTACTTTTATGTTAAGAGAGGCAAAAATTGACCTTGAAAAGCTGGTGATGGACGTAACAATAAATGGCACAGAGGGCATCACTATAAATAACGCTGCACTAAGTTTGGGTGGTCTTAAAGAAAACCCGACAATAAATATTTACGGTACAGCGTCAACTAAAGAGATTAATCTAAGTGTCGAAAGTGACCCTCTTCCTCTTCGACAATTTTTGAATAATGACCCAAGCGAAAAAATAGGTCTTTGTGCGGACGGCAGATTTAACCTTCCGGTTTTGGTTTCCGGAGATGTTGCGCTTTTTGCCCATCTCACACTTGAAAATATAGATGGCGCATGGCAAAATGGTGCAGTAATAGGCAATTTGAATGCACGTGAACAAATTGAGGTAGCGCAAGTTCCGTACTCTGACCTTTCCGCAGATTTTCTGTACACTTTTGAAAATGGGGAATTCTCCATCTCAAATGCAGAAATTTCACGCTCTGCAAATGATAAAAATTATACTTTAGCTATAACCGACAGCATCTTTTCCACACGTGACATTGACAGAAACTCCATAACCGTAAACCTTAAGGGGAAAGGCGAAAACAAACTCGCTGACATTAGCGGTATTAAGAATGACATTCAAGATATGTTGAAAAACGCGAGCAAAATTTACGCATTTGAGACAAGCGCACCGCAAGAAAATGTAGACTTGTTGAAAATGGGTGAAAATATTTTCGCTTTACTCCCTGAGGACCTTGACGGAAAGTTAGAGCTGGCGCTCAGCATCACCGGTGATATAAGAAAACGCCCTATAATTCGCACAGTTTTAAGGGGCAGTGAACTTTTGGCTGAAGGACAAAAGCTTCCCGAGACCCTTGTGGATGTGACTTACAATACTTTTGATGCAAGTTTAACAGTTAAAGATTTGCGCTTTATCGGCGGTGAAAACCCTGATCTTTACATTGCAACTCGCGAAAATAGCGTTATAGCTTTTCCAAACAGCGAAAATCCGGACGGTAAGATGGATTTTGACATTGAGATTCAAAACCTTAATCTTGAATATCTTTCTAAGCATAAATCGTTGGAATTCTTATCAAATTATAAGGGAACGTTGGATATTTCCGTCTCAGCAGAGGAAAACTCCACTATGACTCACCCCGGTGTTTATAGCTCTATAGACTGGCAAAGCCCTGTAGTAAATGGCATAGCATTTGACACTTTCAGCACGATTTTAGAGCTTGACCATGACTTGACTGCAAAGGGGAATTACCGTATATATATCGGACAACGCGTGCTCGGCGCACTTGGTGATGCTGTATTGTACCCACTGGGAGCGCAACAAGCTGGCACACCGCCCATAAGCATAAGCGGTTTCATACCTTTTAGTTTGAACGAGCGTGTAGGATTAGCCATCAACGATGAGTTTTCACTTTCGTTAAAGTTGCCGCGACAACAGGTGTCAGCATTTTCCGCATACTTGAAGGGGAAAAACCCGCTCTTTGACTCTTTGAAGGAGGGGCATATCGGCGGTGTTATCAATATAGGCGGCACACTTAATAAACCACGATTTATAAATAACAGCCATATAAATTTAAATATCCCACGCGTGAGCTTGATTGATGCTGCAGCAGGCGCTGTAGAGGGCGTGAGCAATATAGACACGGTAATCAATTTCACTTCAAGCATAGATAGCTATGGAAATCCACAAAATCGTGTAGTGATAAATGAGCTTTCCGCAGACTTTGACCCCTTTAAAATAGTGCCCAAAGTAAGCGTAATTGAGCAAATAAAAAGAACACTCGGTTTGAGCAAAAAACCGGCAACAAGGCTTGCGCGCTCTACATTTTATGCAAACGGAAACCTCACAATAAACACACCGAAAGACGGCTGGCTTGAGAGCGAAATAGGGAGTATAAGTAACTTTATCGACTACAATGTTGCGCTGAATTTCGTCAATATGCCACTAAGGTTTGGGGCTATGTTAAACGGGCATGTAAACGGAAGACTTAATCTTACAAATAGCCGTGAGCCGAGCGACAATAATCGCCCGATTTTAGCCGGTATAGTCGCAGCAAACAACACTAAAATGGTTTACGCTGTGCTTGATGATATGAGTGAAGCGTTAAAGCTGCCGTTTGACCCACTACTTTCCGTTTTGATACTATTTAATGGGCAAAACGATTTTAGCTTTAGCCTCGGCAGCAAAGGACTTTTTGAAGCTGTAAACGGTTACTTGCCCATAAACCCCAGCCATATAAATTACGACAGTCTGCTGCCAGAAGAGATTGACGGTATCATCTCTGAACTCATAAGGGTCGCTGATGCAAATGATGCTGAGATGGAAAAGGCAAAGGGCTTTTTAACTAATGTCAGGCGAAGTAATATAAATAACCGCGATATATCTATAGGTATTTTGAGCGGAAACTTAAGCCAAATAGCGCTAAACCTGCAATACTCTTTAGTTCCGCAAAAAGCAAATGTAAAACTTCCCGGTGGTACCTTGACCATGCAAGAAAAACCTGCTGTAAGCGGCATTGTCACATACAATACAAGGATAAATACAGAGCGTCCATTTAATATCACAGCGCATGGGTCAGCCCGTGCTGTTATCCCAAACTATACAGTTTTAGTAGAGATAGATTCGGATAATCTTTTAAGTGACCTTCTGCTTATAAACACCACCTTTTCTGAAGAGAATATCGGTGCACCTCAAACTGTATTAAGCCCGATAAATATATCTATTCTTTACGCAGCACCGGGCTCTCCAACTTTGACGGAGTATGACTTTTTCAACCGTTTTATGGGTCTTGGAAGCATTATAAACGCGCTCAATAATACTGAAGGCAGCGATGATGAGCTTCGAGTGGCTCTGGCAAACATCGGTTTGCAAAGTATTTTGGGCGATTCATTTATGGAGCTTGCAGATAGTTTATACCTTGATAATATCAGCTTCACCTTTGACCCTGAAATGAACCTTGAAGTTACGGCTCTGACAAAAGAGTGGCGCATCGCCGACAATTTAGCTGTACACCTTGGTGTTTCCACCATCTTTGATGGAAATCAGCAAGTGCGAAACTGGGTTGAGATTGGTTTGCCGCAAAAGAGCGAAGAGGAGCTTTCAAAATTGGGCAATTTAAGATGGCTTAAAGATCTTTCAATAGTTGGTGAATACTCCAGTTACGATAATTTTAACACTTCGCAGTCAAAATTCAGAACAAATCTCAGTTTACAGTATCGTTGGCGTTTTATGCTTGGCAATTGGCAAATAAATTAACTTCCGTCCATTTTTGGCGCAAAACCGCTAACCATGTTCGCTTTAAACAGAAAACGGTGGCTTTAAGGGTTCTGCACGACCGCGTAAACGCAAATTCTTAGAGGTGCCCATAAGAAAATCGCACTAAAATAACTTGAAAATTTGTCTTAACAGCCCAAAATATGGTATAATATTAATGACTGATAGGTAGTAGTTTGCTCATTTTTTGATTTTTTCAAACTAGAGAGGAAAGTCCGGACTCCATAGGACGGCATACTTGCTAACGGCAAGGCAGGGCGACCTGACGGAAAGTGCAACAGAAAGTAAACCGCCTTAAATATTTTAAGGTAAGGGTGAAACGGTGAGGTAAGAGCTCAACCGGCGGATTTGGTAACAAACCCGCGCGATGGTAAACCCTATGCGGAGCAAGGAACGATAGGAATACGGTTATTTAAATATAGCAAGCAGTGGTCCGCTGTTAGATATTCGGGTGTTCCGCTACAGAGAGGCATAAACTCCAAGATAGATAAACTACCACGACAAAATCCGGCTTATCGCCTATCAGTCTTGCTCAATTTCGCTTCAAAATTTCCTATTAAAGTATGGGCTTGTTTCCATTTTTCTTTTGAAGCTCATCCAATGTTTTAGTTGCTTCATCAGCCCAAGACATAAGTCCGCCGCACATTATGTCCATAAGCTCGTCGCTATTTTCTATCTCGCACTCTGCTTTCTCATCTTTTGGGACATTTACTATAACATCAATATTTTGAGTGATGAGCGCTCTGTTTTCTTTGCTCATACTCTGCTTAAAGAGTTCAAATGACTCCTGCATAATGTTTTGTGACTCTTTTTCCATTTGCTTTGGGGTCATTTTTGCGTATTTTGGGTTTGATGCTACAAATGTTGCCATATTTAAGTAATAATTATTTATCACTTTGCGCATATCAATAGCCACTACTTTAGTCTTTACGCTCACTTTTGTATCATTTATTTTTTCAGATGATATAACTTCATACTTCAATGAATCTATGATAACTTCAAGCATAAGCATACCAAATTGGTCGCCGACCTGTTGTGCTAAAGCAGGGTCGGAAAAGTATTTTCTGATTTCCGCAGCATCGGAATTCTTTCCGCTTTCGTCACTTGGGTCAATGGCTTTAAACTCTTCTATGTAGCTTTTCACATGCTCCTCAGCCCGATTTTTGCTTTGCGAGCACCCTGCAATCAATATAGATAATACTAATAATAGTATTATTAAAGATATTTGTTTGATATTTGTTTTCATCATTTGTTTAAGCTCTCTCCATAAAATTATACCACACTGTAAAAAAAATTACAATAGACAAATAAAAATAGAGAAACTAATATTATTAAATATCAGTCAAAAATGTAACGTTTTTGGAGAACTATTTCACTTATATGAAAAAATTAGGGCATTATAAAAATGCTCCCTCCATTCATAAATAAATGGAGGGAGATTTCTTAAGATATTTATAACTCTAAATGGACAAAAACGCTATTCAACTTCTTCGACATAGACAGTATAGCCATTAGGGTCTAATGTTAATAGATAAGTCGTGCCCTTATTCGGCTTGCAAGACAATTTTATCGGGTCTGCTTCGTCAAATGGCATAAACACAACAAATTCTTCCTTGTCACCTTGGGCAAAAGTACGTACTATTGCTTCATCACCAAGGAGCAGGCCGGACCAGAACGCCTCGCCACCTTTAACGGTCGGAAACGCGTAATTCATTACCTTACCATCATCTAAAAACTTACGATAATCAAGCATCTCATCGTAAATCTCGATAACGTCAACCACCTCTTCGGTGATAATCTTCATCTTTTCAGGATCATTAGGGAACCAACTGGGGTTGAATATCTGCATGCCATCAACGCCGCGGAGCCATAAATGGCGTAAAATCTCACGGTATCTGTCACGAGTTAAAATCGGAATTTTCGGATCCTCATTATCTGCACAATATCTGTCAACCCACGGGATGCTCTCCATCTCAGGGTAATATCTATCCGCATTCTTCTGATGTATGGAAGGCTCACCGAGCATAACTGAAGTGTAGAGCTGATCCATGCGCGTTTCATTTAACTCCCAACCATACTCTCGCTTAAAGTGATAGTTATACCAAATAGTATTGCCGTACGCTACAGGGTTAGCGGCATTAAAAAGCCCTAAATCTGTTGGCGGATATGTTCTTGTCGCGCTCCAACGAGGAGTCGGGTCTTCAAAAGAAGAGAGCACAGCTTCCCAGTTTGTCATAGAACATTTAGGATAATATTCTAAAAACGGAGCAGCAAAATAGGTACTGAAAAGGTTATTTCTAAGGCGTATAATGTAATTGTAATACGCTTCAAAGTCATTTAAAACGCCTTTTGGGAAGAGCTTTTGACAACGCGCGCACGCCTTTGCCTCATTCCACTGTGAACGCCCGGGGTATGGCTCTATTTCCCAGTCTAACCACGCGGCAGTAACCTCTACACCGGCTTCCTTATACTCTTTAAGAACACTGCGAAGCTCCATAGCTTTATTGTGCCAACCCTCAAAGAGCATTGGACAAGGATAAGACGGCTGTTGGCCGGGTTGATGTGGATCGCGAACGAAATCTTCCGGCAACTGGTGCAATCCACCCTCAACATTCTCACCGGCAGGACCGTTAAATGCCATACCTTCCATAAATATCACCTGGCAACCTGCCTCTTGCAACGCAAGCGCGATAGGGATATACTGGGTGCGTGGCGGAATCCACTGAGTTAGTCCGCGAGCAGCAAGACCCTCATAAACTTCCTTATCAAGGGGCTTAAAATCGTTATACGAACGGTCGTCGGCTGAAAGCTTAAACGGCTCAATAACGAGTACCTGATACCTACCGTCAAGCTTATTTTTCATCGGCTTGACATGCTCAAACAGGGTTTCAATATCCCATGTCGTCTGCGCTACCATCGGAAGCGCGAAAATCGCTAACAGCAAAAACGTTAAGCAATGTTTCATTTCTATCTCCTTTTTCATTTTACGTTTGCAGTCGTTTCCATCAGGTTAAAGTCGACTGTGTAACGTGTATAATCCTCTAAAAGCGTAACAGTAATATATTTGCCGTCAACTATTCTCTTCGGAGTAATAGTGAGCGTGGTCTCATATTGACCATTAGGGATTATCACGTAATTCTCTATTTTTTCCTCAATATCATTAAAACTCAACGTACTACCGGTATAAAATTGTACTTCAGCTAAACCGACAAAGCTGCCATTCGCGTGAGTACCTTCGTATGATGTTCCTTTGTAGAACTCACGATCATAATTTGAAAGTATCTTAAACGCCACTCTCCTTGCAGGAATGCCGACCAGCGGGATATCCTCAAATATAGCAAGTCTTTCGCCGTCAGCACTCCTTTTTAAGGTCATAAAACCGACAGACTCAAGGTTATTTTCGTCTAATGCTACGAAAACTTCAATATCTTTTACGCCGCGGAAAGAATGCCCCGGGTTTATATAATTCGCAACACGTATAAGCCCGAGAGTGTAAACCTCGTCAAAGGTGAACGATACCCACGGTTCGTCATCTTCTTCACTCTCATTTTTTGCGTTGCCGGTGTTGCTCCAATTTGTCGCAAGACTATTGTCGTACATATTTGAAGGTTGAGAATCAATATAATGGCTGGAAGAGGCGCTCGCGACCTGTATGGGCACAAGCTTATTCGCTGTTGTATAACGAATGAGTAAATCACCTTCGTTATTGTCACGCTTAAATACTATTTTACCTGCCTCACCCTTTTCAAAATCCGCGGTGTCCTGCTCAACGGTAACCGATACTTTCGGACCACGGTCATTATCTAAGACAAGCACATACGCCTTATGCACAGAATCAAGGGTGTAATCTTTGCTCGGTAAAACTGCTATTTCCATAATGCGGTCGCCAACTATAAGTAGGTCGTCTACAGTCGCGATATTAAACGAAACGCTCGCCTGACCTGCAGGTATGGTAACGCTCGTACTATTATGATTCAAGGTCTCTTTGTTTATACCGGTACTTAAGATTTCAACTTCAGCAAGACCGAAAATACTGCCATTTGCGTGGTCACCCTCATAAGATGTGCCTTTATAGAACTCACGATTATGATTTGAAAGCACTTTAAGCTTTATGGCAACTATTTTCTTGTCCCATTCAGTGCGCGGCAGAGGAAAAGTCTCGAAAATACCTTCGATAGCCCCATATTTGGTCAGCGAAACGACGATTCTATCCACTTCATCAAATGTCTTGCCATCAACAGAGGTCTCTACCACTACTTCTTTTATTCCACGGAATTCATGCCACTGACCAACAAAGTTCATCAAACTTATATGGCTCACCGCTGCCGGTTCTTTTAAAACAAAAATTAAGTACGGCTCATCATCTTTGCCGCTGTACTTCGCGTTTCCGTCATTGCACCATGAGCTTTTATTGTCGCCATCTATCAGTCTGTTTAGCGCCGCGCTGTTTGACGAAGACGCGATAATATTCGCAATCTCCAGTTTCGGCGCGCCAACACGGTAGTTCACCGTCAAATCCCCTTCCGTGTTCCCACGCAAAATAGTCGCTCTAATACTCTGCCCTTCAACAATTCTGTCAGTATCCACCGTAACTGCTACAGGCGTCTGCGCTATGAGCATTGCGCCAAATATAGCCATACATATTGATAATATAAAATATCTCATCTTTTTACACTTTAAATCTGCACCCACGCTTTTTTTACCCTTTAAATCTGCGCCCACGTTTTACGTGGTTCTGTTTACAGATTTGTAATCTGCTCCGCCAACTTAAAAATTCAACGCCGGGTGTGAGTGAAACGATGGTTTAAACAGTTGACTACTGGATTACCGACCTTACATCCGGAGTTATCCGTCTCTCACTTTCAATCTCCTGCGCCAAACATAAAATCTTTTAATTTTTCTTAGCATAGCGAGTTCGTGCGTGTTTTTCTAACGAACCGGTAGAAATTAAATCCAAGCAATTTTAAGAAAATTGACGCTAAGAACTCGCTGTGCTAAGAAAAATTAAAAGATTGCTTTAATAGCCAAACCTAATCTCACGCTTCTTAGTTTCAATCTCGCACAAACCCTTGCGCGTAAGCGCCCTTAAAATTTTGATCAAACTTTTATAAAAGTTTGGCTCCCGCAGGGACTCCTCGTAAATCTTCGTGGGCGTTTCGCATTAAAATAAAATTATCTTACATTGACAGTTGTTTCCATCAGATCAAAATCAACCGTATATTTTGTATAATCCTCTAAAAGCGTAACGGTAATATATTTGTTGTCAACAATTCTCTTTGGGGTAATAGTGAGCGTGGTCTCATATTGACCGTTAGGGATTATCACGTAATTCTCTATTTTTTCCTCAATATCATTAAAACTCAACGTACTGCCGGTATAAAATTGCACTTCAGCTAAGCCGACTGCGCTGCCATTTCCGTAATCACCTTCATAGGATGTACCTTTGTAAAATTCAGTAGTGTAATTTGAAAGTATCTTAAATGCTACTCGCCTTGCCGGAATTCCGACCAAAGGGATATCCTCAAAGGTCGCAAGCTTTTCGCTGTCAGTACTCCTTCTCAAGGTCGTAAAGCCGACGGATTCAAGATTATTTTCATCCAATGCTACGAACACTTCAACATATTGTACGCAACGGAAAGTATGTCCGGGGTTTACATAATTCGCAACGCGCATAAGCCCGAGAGTGTAAACCTCGTCAAAGGTGAACGCTACCCACGGCTCGTCATCTTCTTCACTTTCATATTTTGAATTTCCTGTGTTACCCCAGTTTGTCGCGAGACTATTATCGTGCATATTAGAAGGCGGCACAGAATAATGGCTGGAGGAAGCGCTTGAAAACTGTATAGGCACAAGTTTATTCGCGGTTGTGTAACGGACGAGTAGATCCCCTTCGTTATTGTCGCGCTTAAAGACTATTTTACCTGCCTCACCCTTTTCAAAATCAGCGTTGTCCTGCTCGGATGTAACCGACACTTTCGGCCCGCGATCATTATCTAAGACCAGCACATACGCCTTATGTACAGGGTCAAGGGTATAATCTTTGCTCGGCAATATGGCGATTTCCATTATACGATCACCAACAATAAATGGGTCGTCCACAGTCGCGATATTAAACGATACGCTCGCCTGACCGTTAGGTATGGTAACGCTTGTATTGTTATGATTTAAGGTTTCTTTATTTATGCCGGTAGCGTAAATTTCAACTTCGGCAAGGCCAAAAGCGCTGCCATTCGCGTGATCCCCTTCGTAAGATGTGCCTTTGTAAAACTCGCGATTGTAGTTGGAAAGCACTTTAAGCTTTATGGCAACGATTTTTTTATCCCATTCGGCGCGTGGTAAAGGAAAAGTTTCAAAAAAACCTTCCGCAGCTCCGTATCTTGTTGGCGAAACAACTATATTATCCACCTCGTCAAATGTCTGACCGTCAACAGAGGTCTCAATAATGACTTCTTTTATCCCACGAAATTCATGCCCGGGGTTTACGTAGTTTATCAAGCTTATGTAACTTACCGCGGTCGGTTCTTTCAGCACAAAGATAAAGTACGGTTCGTCATCTTTGCCACTATATTTAGCGTTTCCGTCATTACACCATGAGCTGTTTTTATCTCCGTCTATCAATCTACTGAGAAGATAATTATTTGACGAAGAAGTGATAATATTAGCAATCTCCAGTTTTGGCGCGCCAACGCGGTAGTTCACCGTCAAATCCCCTTTCATATTCCCGCGCAAAATAGTCGCCCTAACATTTTGCCCTTCAACAATCCTGTCGGTATCCACCGTAACTGCTACAGGTGTCTGCGCTAAGAGCGTCACGCTCAGAATGATAATACAACATATTGATAATATAAAATGTCTCATTTTTCTTCCTTTTTTTACACTTTAAATCTACACCCACGCTTTACGTGTTTCTGCCGACAGATTTGTAATCTTCTCTTACTCCTAAAAATTCAACGTCGGGTATGGGTGAACCTATTGTTTAAGCAACTATTTGCTAGATTACCGACCCTGTACCCGGAGTTACCCGCTCGTTCTAATTATACGCTACTCCGCTTCAAATATTGCACACACTTGCGCGTAAGCGCCCTTAAAATTTTAATCAAACTTTTATAAAAGTTTGGCCCCGCAGGGACACTTCATAGACCCTTCATACCCTGCCACCGCGTTTAATCTTTCAAGCCAAGCGTAAAATATTTTAATTTTTCTTAGTATAGCGAGTTCGTGCGTGTTTTTCTAAAGAACTTGTAGAAATTATACCCTTACGATTTTAAGAAAATTGACGCTAAGAACTCGCTATGCTAAGAAAAATTATAAAGATTGTTTTCCCTTCAAATCTCGTATAACCCTTTGCGCGGAGCGCCTATAAGTTTTTGATTAAACTTTTTCCGAAAAAGTTTAGCCCCGCAGGGACTCTTCGTAGGCGCTTCACATAATATCTGCCCACTTCACATTAAAAAGTTTTTTTTCGTTCGTTTTGGGATGACGATTGGACGAGACTAGATGAGGTGTGCTACGCACTCCGAATATCGACGGCTCGTTCAAAGCGGCTTGCCGCGGTTCGTCGCCCAAAACGAACGAAAAAACTATTTGACAGTTACGGTTGCATTAATACTTGAGAGGTCAACTGTGTAACGCGTGTAATCCTCTAAAATAGTAATATCCACCGTCTTATTTCCGGTAATTTTATTTGGTGTAAGAGTCACCGTCACCGTATCTTGACCAGGTGCAAAAACAACATAATTCGTCAACTCTTCCGCAATATCCTTAAAGTTAAGCGTGCTTCCGGTGAAAAATTGCACTTCGGAAAGCCCAACTAAACTACCATTTGCCGTGCCACCCTTGTCAAACGATGTCCCCTTATAATATTCCGTGTTGTAATTGGATAAAATCTTAAACGCTATGCGGCGAGCTGTAAGTCCGCCAAGCGGAATATCCTGAAATTCGCCGACTGTTGAAGAGTCCAATGTGCGCCTTAACGTAGTAAAGCCGATAGAAACAAAGTCGTTTTCGTTTTCAGCTGCCAACACTTCAATATCTTTAACTGAACGGAAGGAGTGGCCGCGGTTCGCGTAATTTGCTATACGCATCATACCGACAGGATAAACCTCGTCAAAGGTGAAAACTATCCATGGTTCATCGTCCTGCTCACTCTCCCTGTCCGCGTTTCCGGAGTTCATCCAGTTTGTGGAAAGACTGTTATCAGTCAAATTTGTGAGCGGAGAGTTGTGGAACAAGCTTGACGCGCCGATGTATTGAAGCTCTAGCGGTACATTCGCCGTTGTGTAGCGTACTATAAGTTCACCGTTTGTGTTACTGCGCTTAAATGTTATTTCACCGACTGAGTTGTTGGCAAAATCTGCTTCCGGCTTTGTCGCAGTTACAGAGACTTGCGGTCCGAAATCATTATCTTTCACCAAAATGTGTGCTTTATGCACAGGGTCAAGCGTGTAACTTGCAGACGGCTCAATCCTTATCTCCATAATCTTATCACCGTAAATAAACTCATCATTTATCGTCTGAATATTAAAGTCAACGCTACTCTGCCCATCTAGAATAGTAACCTTTCCTGTTGCAGGCGCAGCAACAGTACTGCCAACCCCTACGCCCAAAACTTCAATTTCTGCCATACCTACTAAGCTACCGTTTGCGGAGTCGCCGTCGTAAGATGTTCCATTATAAAACTCGCGAGCATAATTTGAAAGCACCTTTAATCTTATAAATTGCACCGGTGTCTGTCTCGCCTCTATCGGCAGCGGAAAAGTCTCAAATACACTTACTGTTTCAAGATATCCTCTTCTGCACATTATCTGCATTGCCGGAGTAAAATTTTCTCCGTCAAATGAGAGTTCAACAACAACATCTTTTACCGTGCGAAACTCGTGCCACGGATTCACATAGCTCGCTATCTTTATCTCACCGACTATAGCCGGTTCGGCAAGCTTTATTAAAACCGCGGGGGTATCATCTTTTGCATCATTTTTGGCATTTCCCCCGTTCATCCAACAAGTATCAAGCTTGCCGTCAGTCAAATATCTTAAAGTTCCTCCGAAAGAGGAAGAAGCTATAACATTTGCTATAGGCAACTTTGGCGCGCCCACAGAGTACGCGACCTCTAAATCGCCCTGCATATCACCGCGTAATATTGTCGCTTTAACCCTATCACCTTCGACAATTTCGTACTTATCAGCGATTATTGCCACGTCAACGCCAAAAAGGTTGACACTAAACGCAAACAAAAATAATGCTGCAGCGATAATTTTTTTCATATTTCCCACCTATTTAACGTTTACGGTTGACTCCAAATTGTCAAAATCTACCGTGTAACGTGTGTAATCCTCTAAAATGGTTATGGTAATCTGTTTATCTCCGACGAACTTTTTCGGAGTTATCTTTAATGTTACGCTCTCTTGACCTGCCGGAATGATGACTATGTTTGTTATCTCTTCCTCAATGTCTTTAAAGTCAAGACTGGTGCCGGTAAAGAACTGCACTTCAGCAAGCCCAACATAACTGCCGTTTGCAAATGTTCCCTCAAAGGATGTTCCCTTATAAAATTCTTTTGAATAGTTGCTCAAAATCTTAAAAGCGATCCTCTTTGCTTGAACGTTTGGCAAAGGTATATCTTGAAAATAGGAAACAGTAGCGTTTCCGTCAGTAGCTTTTAGCTCACCAAAACCTAGGGAAATAAAATCATTTTCGTTTTGAGCTGCTAAAACTTCAAAATTCTTAATACACCTAAATGTATGACCTACCTGCGCATGATTTGCGATTTTCATCATGCCTACGGGGTAAATCTCGTCAAAGGTAAATACCACCCACGGCTCATCATCCTCTTCACCTTCTCGAGACGCATTGCCACCATTCATCCAGTTTGTCGCGAGATTATTATCAATCAAATTGGCGTTTGAGCCCTGAAACGTGCTTGAAGCGGCAATCATAGATACCGGCAAAAATTCATTTGCTGTTGTGTATCGTATAACTGTCTCGCCCTGTATGCTATTTCTCTTAAAGGTAAACTCACCAACTTCACCTGCCGCAAAATCAGCAAGCGGCTTTGAGGTTATAAGTGAAACCTCAGGACCAAAGTCATTATCTTTAACCAAAACTTGCGCAAAACCGCCATCCTTCAGGGTGTAATTTTCAGACTGGGAGAGTTTTATTTCCAGAACGCGGTCACCATAAATATAGGGATCATCTTTAGTATTTACATTAAATGAAACACTGCTCTCTCCGTCAGGAATAGTTACCGAAAGGTTGTTATATGCGAGCGTATCCGGGCTGATGCCACGTCCATGAATAGCCACTTCGGCAAGGCCAACCATACTTACATGCGGATATGGACCTTCAAAGGATGTACCCTTATAAAATTCACGGTTATAATTTGAGAGAACTTTTAGTTTTATAGCTAAAATAGCTTCCTTTTGAAGCTGTGGAGGAAGAACAAACTTCTGTAAACTGCTTGTGTATGTTCCCATCTGACGTGCGCATTTTATCTGCATCGCCTCTTCAAAATTAACACCATCTTTTGATATTTCTATAACCGCATCATTGACACATCTCATTTCATGCCATGGGTTTACATAGTTAGCAAGGCTTATAGACTCAACAGCAGTTGGCTCATTAAGATAAAAAATCAAAAACGGTTCATCATCTTTTATTGGGTTCTGCTGTGAGTGCCCATTATTTAACCAACAGGTGTCCAGTTTTTCATCTATCAATGTTGCTAAACTGGCATTACTATTAGATGATGCGACAATGTTTTTAAGCGGCAATTTTGGTGCGCCGATAGTATAGTTCACCGTGAGGTTTCCCGCCATATCGCCCCGTAAAATAGTCGTACGTACAGACTCTCCCTCTGTAATAAGCTGTTTTTCTACAAGCACTGCAACATCAGCAGCAAAAACGCTTAGCATAAATGCCGTAAGACATAATAGTGTAAATATAATATTTCTTAGCATAATTTTATCTCCAATACGTTTAGAAACACATTCTTTATACAAGCTGTCAAGAGCCCTCTTATATTATCCGGGGCTCTTACAGCTTATATTGAGACTCTGTTTTTAAGGAACCCAGTCAAAAGTACTGTTAGCTCTACGTTTTTGCTGTGGGTCATTTATTTCGTTCATTCCATCAATCCTAAAGCGTATTGATTTACCCCAGAAAACCTCTTCAGCGTAAGCGTAATGTACCTTCGTTACAGGATGAGTAAAGGCACCAAGTGCTAAAGTGTGGTCCATCCATCCGCCTGAATCTCCACTTGGCCCACCCATACGAGCGATAGCGACTAAAAGACCGTCATTAGTATAAGCTCTTATCCAAAGTTGGTCAGAGTCACTGTAACCCTTATAGAAGAAGTTTCCATCAGTATCTGTTGACATAACTACAGCATCAAAACCGTCTAAATTCGGGAAGTAGCTCACAGGCGTGCCATCAGCTTTATGGCGTGAAACAACAGTACCACCCATCCAGAAACCGTATCCTTTGGTTCTTGGGAACAATCTTGAGCTACCTATACGGTAAATATCGCCGTTTGCCGGGTCAATACGTAAGAAAACAGGATTGAATCCCCATTCATTGTTCTCTTTTTCTATAACTACTTTGCGGTTATCAAAGTTATATGTTGGATTATTATTTTTGTCAAGACCACCCATATCAACTTTGACAGTCTCGCCTGCCCAGTTTGGAGCCCACCAGTTTCCTTTATTATCAATCCATACACCATGACCACCCATTGCACCGGCATCTTTAGCGTAACTTGTGAGTTCGCCTATCTGCCTAATACCATCGCTGTTAGCATCATTCCAAACAAGCATACCAACGTGGTTTAAAGTCCACATTCTACCGTTGCCATCTATCCAGATATTATCGGAGAGTTTTATAACTTTATCGGTTTTAAGCTCAGCGTTCATAATCTCATCAGGGGTTAAAATATTATCCTCATTTTTGTCATGATAAGTTGGGCGAGCCGGGAAAATTATAGAACCACAAGGGCGCATAGTGCCATCTGTAACATCATGAATGAGAAGATCTTGTTGACGCGCAACGCTGTATATATATTGTCTATCCCCTATCTTCACGCGTACATTTCCGCTTGTGCCGTACCAGTTATTGTAAACTACCCACTTGCCGTAGTTCGGACCGGGCTGATAGTTTACCATATATTCAAGGTTATTACTCATAACAAATGCCGGGTTAGCTTCCGGATTTATCATAGGAGCGGTAACCATTTCACTAAAGCGATAAGTGGTGCGTTTGAGATCTTTATCAAATATCATCATTCTCTGGTTTGGTGGGTCAGCTACCGCAATATTACCAGCAGCGTCAACAGAAAGACTCGTTCTGTCATCAGAAATCTGCCAAAGCAGAGCATCGTCGTAGACACGTCCGGGCTTTCCTGCTCTAAAGAGTGAGCGAATGAGTTTTGGTTCACCGTTTGCAATACTGTACTGCAATACCGGATGGTCACCTAAGTTTGCGATATAAAGGTCATTAGTCGGACCACCTATATCAAGTGCTCTAGGTTTCGTGAGTCCGGTGATTTCGCGAAGTTTTTTACCGTCGATAGTGTATTCTGTAACTCTGTCACCACTATTTGAAACCCAACAATTACCGGTTTTCGGGTCAACAACAAGACCTCTGGCGTCATTCACAGCAAATTTGCCGACTGTAGCAGCGGTCTCTTTATTTCTTATCTGTACTTCTGTCGGGCTTGAAATCCAAAGGTTATCTCCATGAACAGCTATAGCTGTAACTCCGCCTTCAAGACGAATCTCACCGGTAAAAGAACCCATCCAGTTTCTCAGTTTAAAAGTATCTTTTGTATAGCGATAAACAGCAAAATTCACCCAATCTTGAGCAGCAAGCTGATAAACGTATTTTTCGTCAACCTTTATATCAGCTCCGCCACCTGCTCCGCGCTGGCGAAGTCCAACACCATTTTTGTCCCAAACACGTAATTCCTGGTGCGCCTCTTCCCAACCGGAGGTCTCGTACACATCGCCGTTTGTGTCTATAAATACGCCATGCACGCTTGTTCCGTGTTCGTTTAAGTATCCGTAAGGAATCTCGGCTGTATCGCCAATCCAGCCATCATCATACGCTTTTGCATTAGTCAAAATAGCTTTCCAACCATACTTTCCTGCCGGCATATCTCTTCCGGCATCATCTTTACCGTCCCACTCGATATTGAGGCGTTGTCCTTGCTTTACCGGCTCACACTCAAAGATAGTTTTAATTATCTGTCCTCCGGCAGAATATATTGCAAGACTGATGTTCGTGTCAAAAGGTATCGGCAGTGTGCCGATAGTTTTCGCATTCAAAAGCAGAGTGCTTGAAAGCACCATAACCAAAATAGCGGCTATCATAATTTTTGATTTCATTTTTCTAAACTCCTAACATTCTTAGTGTTGTTTTAATATTATACCTTATTTTTTTAATAAAGTGAACCCTTTTCACTCTTTAATTATAAAAAAATGTGAAAAACACATATATTTAGACGCTCTTTTGCGCAAAAAGTTATGCTGTAACAAAATGGTTTGCAAAGCTAAACATCCATTGAAAACTTGTCTTTATATAAAAAGTATAAAGTTACAATAGTAATTTGAATGCTTTTTGATGCAGTTTATAGATATTGCTGACGCTGCAGGACATAATTTCCGCAATCTCATCCCACTTTTTTTGGTTTATATATCTGAGCCGCAAGATAAGGCGTTCGTTTGAATCCTCAACAGCTTCTATTTTGCTCTCAATTCTCTGTAAATTTTCCAAATATTCAGCAATCCGCAACTCCAGCGCCAGCTGATGATCAACGATATTAGAAATAATATTCGTCAGTCTATCATGCTTTTTCCCTCCTTGCACCTTATCGCCGTCAGGAAACGCACTGCTTATATTTTCAGCTATGGAACGCAATCGCTGTAGCTCTTCAATCTCACTATTTATATTTGCCTCTAAACAGCATGTACGCTTTAATAAATTTCTCATTTTCTCAACAAATCTCCTCATAAAACAAAGACAGGGTATCTTGCAAACACAACTAAAGCAGGTTTTTATAGGTGTTAAACAGTATAAAAACTATTTAATCTGGAGATTTTGCGCTTTGCATAGGGTTACGCCGGGTATACTTTCACCACTTTTTAACGCGAGTATCAGCTCTGCTCTCTTCGCTTTTGTTTCAAAAGTTTGCAACTTAAAATTATCCGGCAATGCAGCAATATCATCAATTTGCAGCGACGTGCTCTTTCTGTAGCTCAAATCCACAAGTGACGTTGTATATTTTGTTCTCTTCTCGACAGTCATTATCTCGTCAAGCACACACCTTAGCATCTCTTTGCATGTTTCCAAAGATTTTTTCTGTACGAGTAGGTTCTCACACTTCTGCTTTACCATATCTTCCTCAAGCGCGATATTTTTATACATTAATGCAAAATTTTCCAATTTATTTTCAACAGTGTCATATAGATTATTTATCTGACTATTTATTTTTTGCGGCACTTTGCTACCATTTTTGTTCAGTGAATTATAAACTTCCTGATACTTTTCATCCAAATTATATTTTTTCATCCCTTAACTTCCTCTTTTCTAAATCTAATATAAAATCTAATGATTTTAAAAACAATTACTCTTCTCGCTCGTAATTTAAATAACTTCTAATCTCAGCACACATCTGTGTTACGTCTTCTAAATCCTCCTCTGCGTGGCTAAGACAGTCAAGCGCCGCTTCCATGCTCTTCATACCGCTCTTTAAACAGTTCTCCACCTCTTCCACTTGCTCTAACAGATTTTCAATCTCATACTCGTTCATCTTTTTCTCCTCATTTATTTTTCCCGGCAAAACCGGGGTTCTCTTTAGAGTGCCTCTAAACACTTGCGTTAATTTATTTTGTAACAGATTTCGTTTACTTTAACTTTTTCAATTATTAAGTTTAACTTAAGTTTTCACGCACAAAAAAAGCCGTTCTCTTAATTTTTTTCCCATATCGTTAGTCATTATCAATATAGCTATTTCACACCACCATAATTAAGTTTTACTTAAGCTTTAAATATCATACCATTTTTCCCACCGTTTGTCAAGGGGTTTTCTTAAGTTTTTCTTAAAAAATTAACAAATACTTAAGTTTTTTTGTGTTTTAACAAAAAACACTTGACATAACTTAAGTTTTACTATATAATTAAGATGGTAAGGCAAAACAATATGAAAGATGATTTTAGTAATAGATTAAAACTTGCGCTTGCAAGCAGAAATATGAGCTCAGTAGAGCTGGCGCGAAAGGTGGGGATCAGTGAAGCGCGCATAAGCCAATATAAAAAGGGGGTGCATATTGCGCGCCCTGATGCAGTGCTAAAGATAGCAACAGCGCTCGATATTGACGAGGCGTGGCTTATGGGATATGATGTGCCGATGAAAAGGAGCGCTAAAACTTTTGATGCTGTTGCATCAGAGCAAAATATTTTTCCTATAAACTCCGTGACCGATATTGGTGAAGAAGAACAGATACAGCGAAATCAAAGAAAACAAGGGAATTTTTTGCGCGAAAGGCGTGAAGAGTTAGGACTCAGTATAAATGACATCGCACTTACAGTTGGAGTTAGTGCAGGTACGGTTTCAGAATGGGAAGTGAAAAGCAATTTCGATATGACACAGCGTCAGATAAAAGCTTTGGCAAAGATTTTGGACGTTGACACAGTCGTTATCACCGGTTTGCCGATTTATACGCCGGAAGAGCTTCCACAAACATTTAACAAGCCGACTCCTGAGGTAGTAAATGTGAACTTGGCCAAGCGAATCCCCGTGCTGGGCGAGGTGGCTGCCGGCACGCCAATGTATATTGATGACAATATCTTGGAGTGGATTTATACTGATTTAAATGGCGGTCACGACTATTTTGCACTTCGCGTAAAAGGAGATAGTATGGAGGCGGCGCGTATATTTGACGGCGATACTGTACTCATACAGAAGACTGATACAGTAGAAAATGGCGCAACCGCTGTAGTCGGTGTCAACAATGAGGCCGCAACATTGAAAATATTCCACAAAGAAGGACATACGATTACACTAATTCCGCAATCTTATAACCCGGCGAATATCCCACAGATTTATGATGTGCGTGACACACAAATAAATATTTTCGGCGAACTTATTGAAGTACGCCGCACACGCAGATGAAGGTTTACGAAGTTATAGAGTCCAAACTTTCGAGAAAGTTGAGATCAAAATTTTAAGTTATTTTGGTATTTTCGTCCATTTTGGGTGTAGACCGCTCACTTCGTTCGCTTTGAACGAGATGTCGATATTCGGAGTGCAGAGCACACCTCATCTAATCTCATCCAATCTACCTCCCAAAATGAACGAAAATTAACGCTGGCTGATTTTTAGGTTAAACTTGAAAACAGTTCCGTCTTTTGACAAAATAATTGCGAAAATCCCCTGAAATGCTTTAAGTTTAGATTAAATTTACTAAAGATTGCATTACATAGTAGGTAAGCGCAAATTTAATTAGTTTTTTTGGGTTGGACTAGGTTTGTAGAGTGTGCTCTTATTTTGATATGATAAGCGTACCTGATAACTTTTTGGCTAAAAGTTTTACCAAAGGCGATATAACAAAACGAAGTACGATAATGAAAAAATCACCACACTCTGCTCTTTTTAAAGCCGATCCGCCTGAAAATCTACGCGCGAAGGCGCAAATTCGCGCAACGTACGCGTTGTCGTGAGGTTGCACAGTTGCTTAAAACAGCATAGTGCTATTTTTGGTAGTCACTTCTTGTACTATCTGAAGTGGTATATCCTTAATGGCTGCCAGCGACTCGGCAACGCTTAAAAGATGTTCCGGACGGCACATTGTCTGGGGAACGCCATCAACAGTAATGTACGGAGCATCAGTCTCCAACAAAATACGGTCCAATGGAGCAAAGCTTGCCGCCTCTTTCGCTCGACGTGTTTTTTCGCGGGTAATAAGACCATTAAACGCTACATAAAGTCCCATATCCAATCCACGAGAAAGCACCTCTTTACCGGCAGTAAACCCGTGCATAACCCCCTTAATCCCAACAAAATCCTTTAAAATATCAAAAAATCTATCATAACCGCGGTTTGAGTGTAAAAGCACCGGAAGCCCATACTTTTGCGCAATATCAAGTTGATCTTTAAACGCGCGCTCTTGCCACCTCATTTCTGTTTTATAATGGCTATCAATCCCTATCTCACCTATTGCGCACAAATTCCCTGTTTTTGCCATACTTTCAAGCTCTGAAAAATCATCGTCTTCGCGTACATAAAACGGATGAAGACCACCTGAAGCAAATATTGTGCCGTTATACCTCTTAGCTAAGTCAATGCTCACCTTGCTACTTTGAAAGTCCCACGCCGGCACCACAATCTTATCCACGCCGACACGTGCTGCCGCTGACAGGATAGTTTCAATATCCTGTAGCATAATATCATCATTCAAATGGCAGTGAGTGTCGTACATTTTTTTTATATTTGCCTAAAATCGGTTGAAAATTCACGTATGTTTCACTTATCAGTGTATTGTATTATATTTTGTCAAAAAAGTCAAGGCATTTTTGCGGTTTCATACAGTATTTTAAAACAAAAACAGATAAAAAGTGTCAAATATCAGTGTGGGTTTAAAAAAAATCTCACCTTAAAATTTGGAGACAAACCGGATATGGATACTGTAATAACCAGGGCTTTTAAAGTTGTATTTTCAACAATTTTAATGCTGATTGCCTTTTCGTGCGCAACAGCTGAAAATATAGGGCTTGCCACAACTAAAGGGTATGATGTAGTCATCGACTTTACATCAGCCGGCAACGGGAGCTTAACAACCCGTATTGAGGGCAAAGACGATAACAATAATATAGAGATAAAGGTTGAAGCCAAAAAGATAACCGTCAGCCAAAATATTGATGGCAAATCTACCACTCTTTTAAACCAAAAAGTAAATATCCCGACTAAGAAAAAGGGAACACTGACTATTTACCGTCGCGGCACATCTTTGGGGTTTGCGATAAATGATGAAATGATTTACCGAGCAGCTGACATTGAGCGCGGACCCGGTAAAAACGTTAGTGTTACAGAAGATAAATGGAAGGCAAACTCTGCTGATATTTACCCATTAGATCCGGTATATTTCACTGATGACTTTATGCGTGATGCTACAACTGACGGTGATTATTGGGAAATTTTGAGCGGCGAATGGGTGCTTAGAAGTGCTTGGGACGACGACCCACACCTCTTTGCGACAAGTAAAAATCAGACGAAAAAGCTTAGTGGCGGGCAAAACCCCTTTGAATGGATAAGCTGGGGCAAACCGGCAATGGCGATAGTCGGCGAAGAGGGCTGGGAAGATTATAATTTTAAATGCGCTTTCCGTGCTGATGTTACGAGCGTTTTCGGCTTAATAGTCAACTATCAGGATGAAAAAAACTACATTTACGCAACTATTACTTCGGCAGCCGATAAGTCAAAAGAGGGAAATAGAATAACCCTGTACCAAGTTTTAAAGGGCAAAAAGAGCATTCTTAGTGAAAGCTACGGCGGTTTTATTCCCAATCAATGGTATACATTCAGCGTGGAGAGCTCCATTTCCGGCGTCAAAGTATTTTTAGATGGTAAAGAGCGAATATACGTAAAAAATCTTCCGTTGTGGAAGGGAATGGCCGGCATCTACACCTACGGCGACTCTATGATAGAGATTGACGACATCTACATCTTGGGTAAAGACCTTGACTTTGACTACCTGCATGAACTTAACAGCGTGCAGATAGCTGACCGCTTTGCCCGTGACAATAATGGTATGGAAGTTTGGGCGCGCAACAGCAATGAGTGGGAAGCGTCAAATAATCTGACCGGCATTAGCTTAAATTACAGATACTATTCACGCGACATACACGGCAGTAAGCAGTGGGTCATAATGGATGTTGCGCCGACAAAATTCGAAAACGGCAAAGTCAGTATACTTCTGTGCGGCATGAAAAATGATAAAAACATCGGTTATAGCATAGAGATAAACACCGCGAACCACGAATCAACAGTTACGATGTATCACAACAAGGAAGTCTTAGCTGAACGCGTCTTAAAGACACCGACCACAAAACTTGCAAATAATAACGAAAATGTTGGCGGTGAAGTTTACCTTATGCCGAGTACTCAGTCAACATTGAGATTTTTAAAAGAGGAAAATACTCTGCGTTTTTCCATAGATGATGAAGATATTTTAACCGCTCAGCTTCCGCAAGGTGCTGATGAAACAGTCGGCTCACGCCCGGCGTACCAAGCAACCGGCAGATATTTATCTGCAAAAAACGTTATGGCATTGACCTATAATACCCTTGATTATACCTTTACAACAGCTCCGACCGACTGGTTTGGTGAAGGAACTTGGGCTGCAACCACACGTTGGGCTTGTGACCCTGAATGGTCATTTTTAGCCGGATACAGTAATGGCGATGTCGCCCTTTGGAGCAAAAATATAGTACAGGGCGATCAGACATTTCAGGCATACTTGGGCATCAAGATGGAGTATCCACGCGAATACAATACTTACTACGAGCGTTACCGCGACCTAAATATCTCTATATGTACAGACGGTCAAAATCCGCTGAGCGGCTATAGCGGCGTTTACGGCAGTAAGGACAAAAGAATGATCTTATACCGTAACGGAAAGGAAGTGGCTTCACAAAACCTTGACCGCAACTATATGCCAAGCGGTGATCACCATCGACTTTGGTTTGACGTTAAACTTGAAAAGAAGGGGAACAAAATCACCTTTAGCGGTGTTATCAGCGCTACTGCAAACGGCAAACCAATTTCAGTAAGCTTTGAAGACAGCGACCCGATAGAAGGAGGCGTTCCGGTTATCTGGAGTAATAATAATGCTATCTCTATAGCAAGAGCTCGTCTAAATTACGAAAATCCGCCGATTCCACGCGAAGGACCATTTACGGTTATAGATATGCCATGGCATCCGGAATTTATCTCTGTTGGCACACCGCTAAAACTTACACTACCGATGGTTTCAACATCCGGTAAAGATGTTGAACTCAACATCGAACAAAAGGTTGCACCGCCGGAAGCTAAAAACAAACCGTCTGCTGTAAAAGTAGCGGGGGATACCATAACCTTTAGCCCCAACTTTACCGGGCTGTACCAGTACAAAATCAACGGTGTTGCAGATGGCGTAACATCTCCGTCTGTTTACCTTGATACTTATGTGTTTGACCCAACTCCGCAAAACAAAAACACTGAAAATGCGCTCGTCCGCTATGACTTTACCGAGGGTGAGGGAAATATCATTCATGACACCTCCGGTTATGGTGAGCCGCTGAACTTAAATATCTCGTATAAGACTAAGACTGAAACAGATGAAAATGGTAAAAATATTACGGTTGAAACACAGAATTTGAGCGCACAATGGATTTCCGGACAGGGAATAGCTGTTGACTCATTATCGCGGGTTATTTCTGAAAACCCCGCAGATAAAATCCTTGCTTTTCGCAAGAATGGGCGTATAAGTGTGGAAATGTGGCTTTCGCTCAACACTATTTATCCTGAAAATCCGGCAAATGCTGACCAGTGGCTCTGCTCATTCTTAGAATTTAACAGCCCCACACAAAAGGATTATTCAAAGCGGTGGTTTACATTTTTCCAAAGCGGTGGGGGATATTACCTCAGCGGTATGAATAACGGAAAATACAGTACCACAAATGGATTTAACAATACAAGAACAGGGTTACAGCATGTTATTATCTCTTATAACCCTGATGATAAGTTGACCTGTTTTTATAAAAATGGTAAACTGCTCGCGCAAGTCGGAAATTTCGCTTGGAATTTTGATAAATGGGCAGAGGGTGCGCACCTTATTTTGGGTAATGCCATAGCGCAGATTGGTAATAACCCCACTTTTGCCGCAGCATTCCCGGGAAACATTTACTATTTAGCGATTTACAACCGCACATTTACAACAAATGAGGCACTAAACAGCTATAATTCCGGACCAAAACCATACTAAGTAAAGCGAAAGAGCGCTATAGTAAACTTATGAAGCCAAACATCACTGCTTGGCTTCATATTATTTAGAGATACCTTATACTAATGATATCCGTTTTCGGTTTCCGGCGGGAGATCATCGAGGGTGCGAGCGAGGACTATTTGGTCAAAAGCTGAGCCGCCGCCGGCGCTTCCTACGCGTAGATTATTTATAATAAAATCACGACCGCCGCGAAATGCCCACAGGTCAACCCTAACAGTCGTCCACTCCTGCGGGATATCCGGACTTATAACGTATGGCGTACCGATAGCGAAAATATCGCTATTATTGCCAAATGCAAGGTACACGCCGTTTAGTTCAATGCCTATTTGCGTTGTATCTTTAGAGAGCGATTTGACCGCAAACTGCAAATACCTGTACTGCCCAAGCTCGGGGTTTGCCACTATCTCAAACTTCCAGTTTGGCACAACATGACCGCCGTAATTTGAGTGATACACGCCGCCCGCGCCGCCTGCCGCTGTCATCGCAATAGATTTATTGCCGGTAAAGCTATCGTCGTACTTTATAATATAATTGCCACCACCCATAACTGTACCCGGCAAAAGGTCGCTGTCTTTTTCATCAAAGAGCACGGCGAGCGGTCTTTTCGCGACAACGTCAGGATGCGATGCCGAGCCGACGCTGCCGTGAAGCACAAGCTCTGAGAGGCGAATATTGCCGACAGGCCAACTTCCGCCGCCGGTAGATACCAAACGGAACTTTGATGCGTTTATCGGAACATCAAACATATGAGTGTGAACTGCAGCATCGGATAGCATATACGGACCTAATTGCCAAACCTCCTCAACCGGATCCCACCACTCTAAACGCATATCGCGAAGCCAACTCTCAGGGTGGTCTTTATCCTCGTAAAAGGTCATACCCGTGATATTCAGCTGCGTACTGAAGGTGTCAAATTGGATAGTCAACCTACCGACCCAACCCGAATCTACCATCTGAATATTTATCCATTCTATCCACGGTTCAGCTTGTGGTGTCAAGTCTCCATCGTAAAGGAGCGCCTGATTATGCTCAAGGGTACGCCAACTGTTCGGGTCAAATATCGGAACTATCTGCGTGTAAACCTGCTTTAGGAGGTTGTTTTCCGTATCTGTATTGACTTGCGTGGCGGCGTTGCCGAACTTATCCGCTTTTACAATAGGGATATTCTCCTGTCGTTTGGGGTCAAAGCTTTTAGTCGGAGCTGCCTTTAATACAGTAGACCAGCTTTTATTAAAATTATTGTCATAGCGGGTAACCAAACCGTGCCAAGTAGCGGCGATCAGTGAACCTCCTTCAAGCCACGCGAAAGCAGAAAGTCCGCGTAAGTCTTCCGTGTAAAGCACAGTGCCGTCAGCACGAGCGAGAACAGTCATAATACCGAGGTCATCGGAAACAGCTATTTTGTCGCCATTAGCGGAAAACGCCGGGTTTCGCGCGTTATCTGCCGAATTGTACGACCAAACAATGCCCTCTGCTGTGTTGTAGCAGCGGAGTTGGTAATTATTAGTCGCGACCAAAGAGTCACCCGACGGGGATAGCGCAAGCATATCAGCGTAAGTATCTAAGGTATTTGTCAGCTTGCCGTCCTTTATAATGTACACACGCCCGCCCAAGGTATTTGCGTAAAACGCGAGCACATCAGCGTTTGCGGCGCGCACCATAAATTCAATATTTCCGGTGTTTGCAAATGTATGTTGCCAGAGGACAGCGCCGTCTTTAGCGTTATAGCAAGTAGCGGTCATCCCCTCCATTAAGACGAGTTTATCATTATCAAGTGCTGAGAGGTAAGCGCGTTTTCGCTCTTCCTTCCACCACTCTTTACGCCACAATTCGCGGCCATCGCCATCCCAAACTATTAAACCGAAATCGCCGCTTGCAGCCACAAAGCTCTTATTTGGAGCTACAGCGAAGTTATTCAACTTATCGAGCAAAATTGCTGCCGTAGCCCATTGGGTTGCACGCTTTGGAAAGCCGAAAGTAGCAAATTTACTCAGCGCGTTACCATTACCGTCTAACGTATACAGATGATAATTCTCAGCGCTGTTTAGGTCAAATCCTTGTACCGCGAACCCGCCGTCAACTTCAAGCGGAGCGTAAGCAAAGTGGTGACCTATGCGTGAACTCCATTTGAGCGCGCCGGTATTAAGGTCTATGTTATAGAGGTTATTGTCATAATTCATGGCATTTAACAGCGCGCTCGCGCCATTATCTGCTATCACGATGCTCTTTAAGTGCGCGCCAAAATAGTCGTCGATTTTGGTAAAATGTCCTACATCAACGCCTATCACATTTTTGTTCGGCGCGACTGCTCCTGTTACGGTATCAGCACCGGCAAAAGTTAAAGCGCGGCGGTTTGTGAGCGCAATATCTATAGCCGCCTCCTTGCCGGAGATAAGCTCAACAGCAACCAATTTCACAGCGTTAGTCTTAACATTCAGCGGCAGCGTTATCTGTTTTGTCAGCGTTCCGTTTATGGCAGTAAAGGTGTTTTCTTCAAGCAACACATTGCCGTTTGCGTCCAAAAGCCGGTATTTAATGGGGAATGATGTGTTAAACGCTCCGCCTTGCGCGGTCTGTACAGCTACGCTAAACGCGTAATCTTGTCCAAACGCGGCATTCTCATTAGCCCTTAATACAATGCGCCCGATTGGTGACGGCAATACTGCGTAAAGGCGTGCAGGAGCGCTCATAAGATCTGCCTCTATCGCAAGTTTGTTGTTAACGCTCTTTGAAAGTTCGGCAAAGGAGAAGACATCATAAACTGCCATGCCGTTTGCGGAAAGGGTCAAATCAACTGCTTGCGGTGTGTGTGATGCCATAGTCAGCCCAAACTTCCACATATCTCCGGAGCTTAAGTCAAGCATATCGTTTCGCACCACCCAGATATATTTGGCGTTGCCGCTTGTGCGTTCAGACATCATAATATCGTAGTTGTCGCACTCCATAATCGGCGCAATGTTCGAAAATGCGGCATTTAAGACCTTAGCATTTTCGCGGAAGTAGTTAGGAAGGCGGAGATACGATCCGTCGTCTTGCATAATGTGCGGCTCACGCGCTACCTTTGTAAAGTCAACATCAAGCTTTATCGCCCTTGTAACGAGCGACTCACGACAGCTGCTGTCAGCGAAAATCGGGATTCTCGCAGTTAGAGCTTCACCCAACCCGCGCGCGATATTCGGATCCCACTCTACGGTTTGGTTCACAAGCAAAACAGCATCAAATGAGCGGAGTACACCCGGTGCTATGTCTTCGGCAAAGACAAACTTTGCGGTTCTTTTTGCATAAAGACAGCTATTCCACGCTTCAAACAGAGCGGCAAAGTATGCGCCGCCGTGACTTGACCATTGCTCTACTCTGAGTTGTCTTGTTGAGACGGGAATAGCTATTTTATCCTTATTTTTTAGCTGCGTTGACCAGTTTCCGTACATGCCAGCAACCTCAAAAAGATTTCTGTAAACAGATAATGTTCCGGCAGATGTGCCGCGAACATCGCTCTTTATGCCCCCCGTCCACCCCATAGGGTCGCCTGAGTAACCGATGCCGTCAACGCCGCGCATCATAGCTTGGAAGAGAGAATTATAGATAAAATCACCCGTTCCGCTATCATTCCAAAACTCAGGGTGCACAACAGAGCGTTTTCCTTCGCGTTTATAGTAGTCAACATTATGTACAACCGACTGCGGGGGTTGGAGCTGCTCTGCCTGATAGTGGAGGTCAATCTCTTTTGCGTTATTAAAGGTAATTGAAGGTATCAGATACGGTTGACGATACGGACCGGTCATACCATTTATTAAGCCCGGTGCCTCTTTTTGGAGTACACTGTTAAAGAATTTATCTGCCTCAATCGGCCAATTTATGTAAATGTTGGAAACCTCTTCTATTACCGCGTTCCATTCGCCGGTTTCCTGCATTTTTTTCATGGCAGCATCGTATTCGGCTCTCTTTTCCGGGGTTAAACTTCTGTATGCTGTTCCCGGATCCATCCACCAGTTAGCAGCCCAAACCCATCCCTTAAAGCCCGGATATCCCTTTAGCGCTCTTGTGACGTTAGTTATTGCTGTTGCAAACTGCTCATCGCTCCTTGCGTCATGCCCGGTGCCGCGTGGCAGTCCGGCGTCCATATAAAGCAAAATCGCCTCTTCCTCAATGCCGTTTGCGCTGAGCGCTGCTAAAGATTGCTGCAATGGGAGCTCAACCGACATCTTTTCCATAGGCACAGAGTTGCCGTCCTGTTCTATCCTACTTTTAAGCGCGTTCAGTACGCCGTCAACATTTCTGTTTGTATCAACATACCCAAGGTGATGCCCCAGGCGGTCAACAAAAAGGTTTACCCCCAGATATTCGGCACGGCTCAAGTAGCGCGGAAGGAGGTCGGGCACTTTAGTCGTGCTTCCGCCCCACATATCCTGCCAAAGCGGAGTGCCGTAGTCGCCAAATTGCACAATACTAAATGGATTCTTGTTCTTAAAGCCCTTGCCTAAAATTATCGGCTGCTCCATAATGTTCGCGTTGTTCGCTGAGGCGATTAATGTATAGCGCCCGGTAGCAAGCTTTGAAAGCTGAGCCGAAGTTATGCCGGTCGTTGCCTCGCCGTTATTGACCGTGACATTTCCGCGTATAACCGCTGTCCCCGACTCGTCACGAAGCTCTATTGCAACTTGAGTGGGAGCGTTTGCAGCTTCTCTAAATTTAACTTTTACCGGGATATTTTCGCTCTGCCCCCAATAAATTCTATTATTTTGCGTTAAAACCGTGCCGTTTATTGTAGCATTCTCTTTTCTAATCTCTATAAACTCTTCAACCGCGTAGTCGCTTCCGCCGTAAACTTTTAACTGGTAAATACCGACTGCGTTATTCGGCACTTTAACATGACCATTCTCTATTTTCAGCTCTATCCACTTTGAATCATTGAAAAGACGGATAGCGGACTTCCATTGCGGATTTATGGTCCTATTGCCGCTTTTTAAGCTTATAGTCAGCGGTACATCGCTCCCCGCAAGCCAAACATATGAGGGGAATGAAACATTAAATATCTCAATATCAGCATCTACTACGCGTTTTAGCGCGCCGGTATTTATGTCATAAACCTCAAATAGGGTGATGGAGTTCATCCTCTTTATGTAAATCTCATCCTTGTAGCGCTCCATCCAGGAAATACGTCCCTTTTGTTCGCCAAACAGTAAGGTGATTATACCTATTTGGTTTGAGTCCTTGTCGTAGATGAAAATTCTGTTATCATTATGAGCCATAACGTAAAGTGTGCCGTCCGGCTCAGCGTGAAAAGCGCGACCGTACCAATCCCATATATTTCCGCCAAGACCTGAATTTTCCATCTTGTAGCGCAGGGTGCCGTCAAAGTTAATCGCGTAAAGTGTTCCGTAATTTGACGCCACATAGAAAATTTTCGCTTCTTCGCTCACTCTAAGGCGCGGAATAGTTCTGGCAAAATCCTCACCTGCGGCATCTACCGGGTGTCCGGATATCATCTTACCCTCTTCGCTTATGCGTAAAATCCTGCTTCTGTTCTGCTCAAAGCCGTAAAAGTCGGTCTCACCTGCCTGTACATCGCCAGGGCAAAACCATTGGAGTTGGTCATTGGCAAGAAGGTCGCCGACTTTAGCGAAATTGACGAAGTCCGGAGTGTAAAAGTTAATAGCGCGCGCAAAGTGGGCGTTTGCCGATGCCATTATGCCGTTTTTGTTCGCCGCAGCGTTCATAGTTGAGTAAACTATGGCGCTACCTTTTCGCTCTTTGCCGTCAGGCGATATACGCTGAATATAGGCGTTTGAAGCCAAATAAACGTTGCCGTCCGAGCCGACAGACATAAAGCTGCCCGGGACATTGAACGCCGCATCTTCGCGCGAGATAAATTGTTCCAAATTAACGGCTAATAAGCTTGTTGACGCTAAAAATAGTGCGCAAATAATCGGTATTATAACAGTTTTCTTCATAAAATTAACCAACCTTCATTTTTCATTTTTTTATATGTATAATTTAAGACACTAAATCTTAAGCTTTGTTTTTTATGATATTATGTTGCCTTAATGCCTCATATATTATTATCGAAACAGAATTTGATAAATTGAGGGAACGCACATTATCGTTTATCATGGGTATTTGCACGATATTGTTCGGAAAATCCGCTAAAATCTCGTCACTTAAACCTTGCCCCTCACTGCCAAAGACCAAGCAATCCCCTTCCGTAAAAGTTACATCAAAGCAGGATTTCTCACCGATGGTGCTGAAAAGCCAGATATTTTTAGCAGCCTTTGCTGTATCTTCTTCTAAAAAATGAGAAAAATCCGGATAACGGGCGATATTCACACCATCCCAATAGTCAACGCCTGCGCGCTTTAACGAACGGTCATTAAGCTTAAAGCCGAGCGGCTCTACGAGATGTAGCGCGCTGCCGGTCGCAGCAGTAAGGCGCGCGATATTGCCGGTGTTCTGCGGTATCTCCGGCTCAACAAGGACTATATTAAACGGATTTTTTGGAAACTCAAAATCCAAGTCAAACCGCCTGTTATGTGTATGATTTACTCCCATATATTCTTTAGTCTTCTTTCCATTACAAGTGTTTTGTCGCCCGCTTCCCTTCGGATTTCGCTCTCAAATTCCGCTGTCGTTACCACATAAATGAGAGGAAGGTTCAGCTTTTCACTCAAAAGCGTTGCGCGACTAAAACCATCTAAAATAATTTTTGCTGTCGTGTACTCTTTCATATGCGTGTTTGAGATAATCCCCGTAAGTTTTAGCCGACTAGCCTCCTCAATAAAGCAAAGCATACGGATGGCGTCCTCGGCATTTTCCGTAGTAACGCGCGAAAAATTAACGACCGCGAAAAAATCATATTCAGCGATTGACGGAGCAAACTGTGCAATTATTTTCGCCCCGCTCTCATCCCCACCAAGGTCAACTATCGTCTGCCCTGTCGGAGCGGCTATTGCCTCGGCAGTGCCGGGCATTATAAGCGGCGTATCTATGGATACATGCTCCGGTCCAAGGAGCGTAATGCCAAGCCCCTTTAACTCTGCTGCCTTGTCAACCGAGCGATAAAATGGGTTGACAAAGTCAAGGTCAATTATAGTAGTTTCCGCTATTTTCGAACAATTTTCCGCTATTTGAAGCGCGATTTCCGTCTTGCCGCTCCCCATAGCTCCGGTTATTATAGTTGTTTTACGCATTTTGTTAAACTCTGTCGCATGAAATTTATAAGCTCTGTGCTGTTCGTTTTATCTTTTATGTGCAGACAAACGCTGCTCGTGATGGGCGAAAATGGTGAGGAAAGCTCCATCTTCTTTGTCTGAAAGCGCGGACTCATAACCTCAATATTTATCGTCTTCCCCGTATCTTTGTAACAATGAAGGTCACCGCCCAAAGATTTGCTTATCGCGCGCAACCTATGGAGCATCAGGGTATTTTCATGATCATTATAAAAATCGTGATTGAGTTTTTCCGCAAGTTCCTTAGTGTCAAGCATATCATCTGTAGAAAAATTCTCATCCCCATTTCCTGCATCAAGCCCATCAAATGAGAGGGTTTTATTTGAAGCAAAATCATTGAGCAGCCCAAAGAGAGGAAGCTCTATCTCCGGCGTAAAAGAATCTAAGTTCTCTTGTCCTCCACGCTCAAAAAAGAGGTTCACACCGTCATATTTCGCCAGCACTTCTCCTGCTTCTGCATGCCCTTCGGCAAAAAATATGGGCATCGGCTCATACATGCCGAGCAAACGGTCTTGCGCGCGGCGCAAAAATGCAAACTTTTCATTTGCCAAATCTACGGTCACAGGAGAGAGTCGCTCCAAATATTTAACTGCTTGCTGTTCGCTCGCCTCTTCAAGCGGGAGCATAGTGAGACCTTCTATGTCAAACTCACAGACATAATACCCATAATGCCCGCAATTATTACATTTTAGGTCAAATAATGCGTACTTTGTCTCATTTGTGTATAAAACCGCCTTTTTAACTCCGGGCCAAAGAGGAGTTATGGCATGGGTAAGCTCATCTTTCGCGCGCCTGAGCGTCTCTAACACTGCTTGTAAATCTAATTCACTCATACTCAATATATCACAAATATTATTGCCCGAGCGGCAATATAGTTATAGCTATTATAACGTCTCCTGATTCTAAATTTTTAATAATATCGAGCCCTTCCACAACACAGCCAAAGACAGAGTACATACTGTCAAGGGAGTATTGATTTCCGAGCGCAATATAAAATTGGCTTCCTGCGCTGTCTTTATCCTCTTGAGAACGCGCCATTGCAAGTGCGCCGTTGTGATGACGAAGCCCTTTTGCATATTCAAACTCTATTGTATACCCGGGACCACCCGTGCCATTAGCATTAGGGTCTCCGCCTTGCGCCACAAAATCCGGTATAACGCGATGAAATGTAAGACCATTATAAAACCCCTTTTCCGCTAGTTTTATAAAGTTTGCAACGGTCATCGGTGCTTGTCCGCCGTAAAGCTGAACCTTGATATTACCTTTTTTAGTGCTTATAACAGCGTTTCGCACACCATCATTTTTCGCACTTGCTATCTCCTCTTTTGTTGGAGGAAGGAAAGCGGACACAGACTTCTCATCTAATTTTTGCACAGGAAAGCCGTCAACAAAAAGTGTTCCGTCAACTGTAAATGTTGCGGAAATAACAGAAAGCTCAAGTTCTAATTTTCGCATACTTTTATGCGCCAAATCTATCACGAAAAGCTCGGCTTTTTCGCTCACCAAAGCCATATACTCCCCATCTTTTGAGACATCTGATTTTATGACTTCATCAACCGCCTCATAAAAGTAAGTGCTATTTTCTTTCAAATTATAAATATGCACACCTTTGCCCTTTTCATAAAAGTGCGCAATATCCGTGCCCTCAACAAGCGTCAACTGATGGTCACATATTTTCTCAATGTCACTCCCGTCAGAACTTGCCAGATATGTACCATTTATCCCCTCTTTCAAGCCCTCATCTTTAGAAACTATTGTCAAAAACAGCTTTCCATTATAATCTTTAACCCTTACTGCCGCTGCTTCTTTTACTATAGGAAGATTTACCTTTTCAACTTCCTTTTTAAAAAATGAATATCGGTAAACTCCTGTTGCAGCCCTATTTTTCTCATCTTTTTCCGCTAAAATGTAGTAAATCCCACTATTTTCAGCGCTAAAACAGGCATCTATCATGGTCGATGAGGGAGCGAGTACTATCTTTTCACCATCTTGCTCGCAAACTAAATCATACATATTGCCCTCTAATTCTGAAGGTCTTATTATGAGCTTTTTCTTTCCGTCATCAGACACTAAAACGTAAAAAAAGTATCCGGTGACCTCCTTTTTACCTGTTGCTACATCGTAAACATAGCTTGTCGGCACCGGAATCATACCACCATACTCATGAACAATACAGCTTAAGTATAGGCGATTGTCATCAGTAATATCAGAGCAATATCTGTCAGCTACAGGGACAATAACGCCGAAATTAGAGCCGTTGACACCCTGTATTACTGTGCCTTGCGAGTTTATGTAGGAGATAAACTTATGGTTCTTATCCATGGTGATGGCGGAATCCCTTATAGCTAAGCCAAATGGGTCATAGGTTATACGTTTTGCGCGCTCTTTTTTTATGTCAACCTGATAAATATCTGCCTTTACCCGCTCTCTGCCGTAAGTGTTTATATTTCTAGAAAACCCGCTTAAAGACACAGTCGGTCTTATTTCAGGGAAATAGACGGTCTGCTTCCCTTCCACTGAAAATGCGTAAAATGGCGCGCCAAACTCATTTGCAACCTTCTCTACTTTAGCACTCTTGTAAACTTTTGTTATGCTCTCCAGCGGAAAATACAGTATTCCCTCTATCAAGACTGAAGGCAATTTCATAAGACTCTGTTCACCGTTAGTCGTTAAAATGATGGCATTTACCACGCTTCCCATGGTGATATTTTCTTCAGGATTTATAACCGTAAAGTTATTTGCAGTCACAACAAAGTTAAGCTCTAAAATCTCGCATACCGGTATTAATGGCACTGCAGGCGTACCCTCTATGAGTATCGCTGCAGGCGCTGAAACTTTAACATCTACCCCAAAGAGGCAATGCACGAAAATTATTATTAAAAATGGGATAAATATTTTTCGCTTCACCATGGTCAATATCTCCGTTTTACGCTTTCTCCTTAGCTAAAGCGTCATAAACAGCTCTTAGGGGAACCCTTTTTTCCTTAGCGAGCGCAACTGCACTCTCAAACTCGGCCGCGAGCTTTGTTTTTCCCTTGTATTCCGTAGCTTTTACAGCTAATTTCCCGTAGACAGTCTCTATTTCTAAAGATTTCCTCGGCAATATCGCTCTTTTTTCCAAACTCTTTCTCACACCCAAGGTTGAGCTTTCGGAAAAGATAATATCAAGCATCGCCTCTTCGCTTTCGGGCAACGCAATAACGGTCATCATCACTCCCGGACGATTTTTCTTCATGGTAATCGGAGTATACGAAACATCAAGCGCATGCTCTTCAAAGAGGCGCTCCATCATATACCCCAAAATCTCCGGCGTTGAATCGTCGATATTAGTCGTCAGCACGAGTACGGTGTCTTCACATAGTGGTTCACTGTTTTTACCGTTTTTGCCCAAAAATACGCGGCAGATATTCGGCTGTTCTTTTAAATCCTTCGTTCCGGCACCTACGCCTATTTTCTCTATCTTCATAGTGGGAAGCGAGCAATACCCTCGCGCCATTGTGGTAATAATCGCCGCGCCTGTAGGTGTTGTCAGCTCTGTTTTTATGTTGCATTCGGTGATTGGAACACCCTTTATAAGCTCAGCGGTTGCCGGAGCAGGAACAGGCAAAATGCCATGGTCGCACTTTATCGTACCACTGCCAAGCGTTAATGGGGAAGAATAAACCTCTTCAATGCCCAAATAGTCAAACGCGATAGCCGCACCGACAATATCGATAATAGCGTCAACCGCTCCCACCTCATGAAAGTGAACTTGATCAACGCCGACGCCGTGTACTGCGGCCTCTGCCTCAGCCAAACGGTAAAAGATAGCGAGTGACATATCTTTTACGTGCGCGTTAAGCTCGCTCGTTTCAATAATTCGTACTATATCAGCCAAATTTCGGTGATGGTGATGACCAACCTCTTCATGGTGATGATGCTCATCCTTTAAGATAACGTCAAAGTGTGTAGCAGCAATCCCCGACTTTGTCACCTTATCGGCTTTTATCTCATACCCATCTAAGTTAAGCGCATCAAGCCCTGTTAGAAGCTCATGCAGAGGCATACCGGCATCCAACAAAGCGCCGATAATCATATTACCACTTACCCCTGAAAAACAATCAAAATATACTTTTTTAATTGGCAAATCTGCACCCACGTTTTATACATCCCTTCTTCCGTATCAGTCATCTGTTACGTTTATCTAAAAATTCAACCCCTGGCAAGAGTGAACCTCTTTTTTTAACGGTTAAATCTGCACCCACGCCTGCAGTTTTCCTGCTTACGTAGCGGTCATCTTCCCACGCTTCTAAAAAAATCAACGCTAGGTATGAGTGAACCGATAGCCTGTTTAGCCTGTTTTCTGGATTACCGACCATACATCCGGAGTTGCCCGTTCTCTCTAAACATAAGTTTTTAAAAACCTGCACCCACTTTACTTATCCGTTCTAATCACCTACTGTTTCGCTTAAATCTCGTACATGCCTCGCGCGAAGCGCCCATAAGTTTTTGATTAAACTTTTTCCGAAAAAGTTTAGCTCCGCAGGAACTCCGTACACTCCCGTAAAACCCTTGTATATCTTTCACGCCAAGCGTAAAATCTTTTAATTTTACTTTCCTTGCGATTTCGTGCGTATTTTTCTAACATTAAGGTAGAAATTACGTCCCAGCGATTTTAAGAAACCAAACGCTAAGAAATCGCGAGGGAAGAAAATTATAAAGATTGCTTTATCAATAAAACCTAATCACACGTTTTGCCCTTCAAACCTCGCACATGCCTCGCGCGGGAGCGCCTTTAAGTTTTTGTTCAAACTTTTTTCGAAAAAGTTTGGCTCCCGCAGGGACTCCGTAAACCCTCGTAGACCCTTCAAAGCTGCGCCTTGCGTTACAGCAAGATTGACTGACCACCATATTATAATTTTTCTTCCCAAAACCTTCTTTTCCTCTTAAAACCCTCTTTAAGTTAAGACAAAATTCCGTGAAAAAGAACAAAAATAGACGAAAAGGCGAAAATATGGTATAATTTAACTTTATTATATGAAAAAACTTGGCATTTTCGGCGGGTCATTTGACCCAATACATAACGGACACATCTACATCGCCTCTTTAGCTTTTGAGCTTTTGGGGCTTGAAAAAGTTGTTTTCATTCCCGCAGCACTCCCACCGCACAAGCAATCTCTAGCTTCAAGTGGCGTTGACAGATTTGAAATGGCACGCATTGCCACCACGAGCGACAGTCGCTTTATGGTAAGCGATATTGAGCTTAAACGTGAGGGGAAAAGCTATACTATAGATACGGTTAAAGAGTTTAAAAAGCTTTATGAGGGTTATGAACTGTACCTTATTATCGGTGCGGATATGGCGAATGATTTTAAAAACTGGTATAAGGCGGATGAGCTTTCAGAGCTTATAACACCGGTCAGCGTAAAGAGGAGCGGACACGAGATTACGGACAGCAATATCCTAACGCTCGAAATTCCGCCGATAGATGTCTCTTCAACAGAGGTGCGCGACAGGGTTAAAAGCGGGCAAGATATCAGCGATTTAGTACCAAAAGACGTGGAAAACTACATAAAACAAAAAGGATTATATAAAAAATAATGGCAAACATCCGAAAATTAGCGATAGAGCTTTTGAGAGCTGCGGAAAACGGTGAGAACATCAACGCTATTTTGAGCGCAAAAGCAGAAAATTTGACGGACGGCAGAGACCGTGCGCTTTTAGTAAATATAGTTGACGGCTCGCTCAGAAATAAGCTTTATCTTGAAAATATCATTGACGGGCTACTGAATACGTCGATAAAGAAGATTTCCAAACCCGTGAAATATATCCTTATCACCGGAGCTTATCAGCTCATCTTTTTAGACCGCGTTCCGCCGCACGCTATCGTGAATGAGTCGGTAAAGCTCACGCCAAACGGCACGAAAAACTTGGTAAACGCTATACTGCGAAGGGTTGCGGAAAGAAAAGAGCAATATTTGAGTGAAACAGACAATGATAACAGCATTGACGCGCTTTCGATAAAATATTCTCACCCGAAATGGTTGATCGAAAGGTGGGAAGCCGCGTATGGACTTGAGGCGACAACAGCCCTATTAAAAGCGAATAATGAACCGCCGAAAAGTTGCGTTAGGACGAATAAACGTTGGGTAACACGCGATGCCCTTTTCTCATTTTTGACCGCGCGTGAGCTAAACCTAAAACTGTGTGAATATTCCCGTTTTGGTATTGAGATTATTAAGGGTGGCAATCTTGCGAGCTTGCCGGAGTACAGCGAAGGGCTCTTTTCTGTTCAGGGTGAAGCATCGATGCTCGTGGCTGAACTTTTACGCCCGGGACGGGGTAAGCGGGGTTGGGATATGGCAGCAGGCGTTGGTGGGAAATCCACGCACATAGCTGAGTGGATTGACGACAACGGCTACCTCCTTTGCACCGATACCGCTGCCGAACGGCTTGAGGTTTTGACTAAGGAAACCGAGCGCCTCTCTTTGGAGAGCATTGAGGTAAAGCACGCCAACGCGCTCACCATGAAGGTGGATGAACCCTTTGACTATATCCTCTTGGATGCCCCTTGTTCCGGTACCGGCGCGCTTTCCAAACAGGCAGACGCGCGGTACAAAAAGAGCGATGAAAATATCTTGGAAAATGCCGATCTGCAGGCGCGCTTGCTTGAAAAAGCAGCAAAATCCCTAAAGAGTGGCGGTATTTTGTTATACTCCACCTGTTCACTCGAACATGAAGAAAATGAGGGGCAGATCGAGCAATTTTTAGCAAAACATCCGGAATTTTCTTTAGCTGATTTAAGCGAAGAGAAGTATATTCCGCGCGAATGTTACACGGAAGACAATAAATTCCTAAAATGTTTTCCGCATATCCATAAAACCGATGGATTTTTTGCCGCAAAACTCATTATGCGCTAAGGCAAGCAACCTTACGGCGCTTATCAAGCGTAGATTTGCACACGGAGTGGCTCAATCGACTTTCATACGGTGAGGAAAATGGAAAGTCTTTTACGGAGTCCCTGCGGGAGCCAAACTTTTTCTTTTTTTATCGGTTAAATCTAATCACACGTTTTATGCGTTTTTTCTGCCGTAGCGGTCATCTGTTCACGCTCTGCAAAAATTTAACGTTTTGCGGGGTGAACCGATGGTTTAGTAAGTAAATATCTGGATTACCGACGTTTCACACGGTTTTTTTGCCTACGTTTTAAGGGAGATTTGAATAAAAAAGCGTGGGAGGGGGATTATGAAGGGTTCGTCAAGTGTACCATTATAAGAAAGGTATTTACTCAAATTTATAAAGGGCTTTATCATGTCAATCCAAAATATCACACTTCAAACTATAAAACCATCTCTCAGATTTCCGTCCCTTTTGCACTCAAGATATTTTCTAACACAACTTTGCGGCAACTTTACAAGTGTTTTTTGCGGTTTTCGCAAATTTTTTGTCAAAGACCGCAACTGTTTTTCAATTTTAATTCGACTTACAAAAAACAAGAAAACCGCAAAAAACCTTTAAGTTTCGTGAAGATTTTGAAAAAATCTTTATGAAACTTAAAACAAAACAAAAAAGAAAAGAAAAAACTCACGTAAAAAAACTGAAAAAAATATAGCAAATCAACCAAACCATCAAAACTATTGCAAGGAAAAGAAAAAAATTACAATAAAACATTGTGAAAAATCAAAAAATGTTGTATACTATAGATATACAAAGGAAATATATGATTTTACATATTTTACATACGAATGATATGCATAATAGTTTGACGATGCAAAAAAAAGCATTTCTAAAAGATTTAAGATGCCATTTTGCACCGAACATCTTGATGCTTGATGCCGGGGATGCGGTAGGCGCCGGAAATCTCGGTGCGCGAGGGTCTGAGCCGATTTTGCAGATGATGGGCGACATCGGATATGATGCCATGGCGATGGGAAACCGCGAAAGTCACCCAACACGCGTTGCCATGACGAAAAAACTGAAAGATTCTCCATTTCCTGTTTTAGCAGCCAATCTTCGCCCCAGACGAGAACAAAAAATACCGCCGACAGTTACGGATTATATAACTTTTGAAGGCGAATTTGATGAAATTCCCCCTATTGCCGTCTTTGGGCTTGCTCCTTCCATCACCCCACCGGATACTTTTTGGGCAAAGGTTACAGACTACATCTATGACGACCCTATAAAGACCGCGAGCGGACTCGCTAAAAAGCTAAAAGAACAGGGGTATTTTGTTATAGCTCTTACGCATATCGGGGAAGATAAGGATATTGAGCTTTTAAATAACGTGTCGGAAATTGACCTTATAATCGGCGGGCATACGCATAAAACAATCTGTCCGCCCATCAAAATAGGAAACAGTCATATAGTCGCGACCGAATCTCACGCAAAAGAGGTCGGTCATATCGAGTTAGACTTTGAAGGAGACGAAGTCTCTTTAAAGAGTGAGGTGATACCGCTATGACAAAGCACATAACTTTAACAAAGGGTAGACTCATTGAGCTTTCCGCGTCCTCGGGGAACGTGGAAAAATGGATTGTTGAGAGCGAGGTCGGGCTGAAAACAGCAATATATTTTACTGATTTTGGCGTTGAACTGTCTGCTTTGGATGAGGTTTTTTTAAATACCACAGCAACCAATTTATCACTTGGAACAGGTGGCGTTGACTACATAATACCGGCAGGCGTTGTTTATGACGATATGTTGCGCGAAGACGGGCATATTATGAAGCTTCGTTACACCCCACTGCAGATGCGCTACTCGGTAATAGAGGAGAAGATGAACCTCCAAAAGGAAACTGCGGCAGGGCTTTCTGTTGTTTCTATCCCTCTTATCTCGCATTTGCCCGGCGTTATTGCCGGCATCAAGGGGATAGACCCACGCGTAAAAATCGCTTTTATTATGACTGATGAGGCAGCGCTGCCGCTTGCGTTCAGCAATATCGTGCGAGATCTAAAGCGCGCCGGACTCATAGAGTTCAGTATGACTGTAGGGCAAGCATTTGGCGGTGATCTTGAGGCGGTAAATATTTACAGCGGTCTTGTCGCGGCGCGCGAGCTCGGTGTTCACGTGGTTATAGTCGGGCAAGGACCGGGCAATGTCGGCACCGGCACCCCATTGGGCTTTGGCGGTATAGGTCAGGTTACGGCATTAAATGCGGCAATCGCTCTTCACGCTACCCCAATACTCTCGCCCCGGCTTAGCGGAAGTGACGAGCGCGACCGTCACCTTGGCGTCAGCCATCACACAAAGACTATAACCAATTTAGTTTTAGGTGGCTTTTTTGTTCCTCTGCCGATGAATCACCAAATAGATGAGAGCTGTTTTTCAAAAGGAATAATCTCCTATCACCATATTGAGCATGCGTGGGATTTTGCTGATGCGCACAAGTTGCCTCTTTACTCTATGGGGCGATCTTATAAGGATGACCCGATATTTTTTGACGCAAGTTTCGCCGCAGGTGTTTTTACGGCGGAGAAACTTTTAGGCGTCATATAGTTTTCGTCCATTTTGAGCGAATATTGAACGAGCTGTTCGACTCGCAGTGCCAAGCACAGCTTCGCTCCATCTCGCCCAATCTTCATCTCAAAATGGATGAAAACAAACTTAGGTTAAAATTGAGTTATGATTTATTAAGTGGGGTTGTTTGGTTAAAAGAGAAAACCGTAGCAAGCTGCTTTGAACGGAGTCGTCGGACGTAGCAGTGCCGAGCACAACTTCGCGCTAGACCCGTCCAAAATCCACGTTTTATTTTTGGTTCTGTTATATTACTTTATTTAACGCAATAATTTTAGTTAGGGTAGTATTATAGAAAGTGAGAAAAAATCCCAAAATGACCAAAAGCAATTTTAAGTGCGTCTCGACACCTTCGCATGTATATATTCAGAAGGAGAGGCTTTAAAGTGAGCAAGGTGTTTGAATGTTGCTTTGTTCGTAATCCGTCCGATTAGATCGCCTTTATTAAAACTTTCAGCCATCAAGTTATCAAAAACACAGATGTCATTCAACTTTCCGCTAACTTTAACAAAAAAAATCAAAAAATACACGAAAATAACTTAAAAGTTTGGACTTCATAAACTTCGTAAGCTCACGTAGTCCACATATTATGTTATAACATAGGTATTATATGCTTCGGCAGCAAATCTTGTACCACTATACGCAACATCCTTATCTGTTGTTTTGTTAAAGATCTTTTTATTCTTAGCTATCTTCACTGATAGTGGTTTAAAGGCAAAGAAAACTTTCGTTTTTTTGTCCTTGCTCTCCCACATAACACCACTATTACCTTTAAAAATGGTACGGGTATGCATAAACTCCAAAACAGCACGATAATCTAAGTTTGACTGCTTAATTATTGGTGCGCCTTCAACTTTATCAAGCCTCACCGATTCTCCTTTAGCGTTAGTAGTAAAAATATTATGTCTTGGCGCCACCTTCAATGCCAGCAAATGGTAATAAAACTCCGGTCCGCGTATGATGTTTTTTTTCACTGTTGCATCTTTATTAGTCGGAATAAGCGAATACCCAATATTTATAGAACTTTGATATGCGAGTGGTTCATTGCCCGGTTTGCTGTAATTGCCCTGCACTCCGGTTTGCGACAGCCCCCAAGGCCCGATAGAGTCAATCAACATATATAGTCCCTGCTTCTGCCAAGAAGCCATTATCTGTGCAAGCCGTCTCCACTGTGTATGAACTTTTAGCACGCCATGACGATCATTCGGGTCATTATGGTCTATTGTCTGGTAGTTTACCGGCATCCAACCGAAATTAAAGAACGAATCATAAAACGAGCCTGCGGTTTTGGTTGCTTTATGTCCTCTGGCAATGCTTTCCTCAAACATATCGCCAAAGGGAGATGTTAGATCCATACCGTGAATATCATCATAACCGCTGCCGTAATAGTGGCGGCCGTCCATCTGCTTTATAATTTCTCTTTTATGCTCGCGCAAATATGGTGAGTGAGAACTCTGATGCGAGCCGATCCAGCTTATAATCTCAACGCCTAACGATCTTGCGTCCTCCGCTAACTTTTTATATTTTGCTATGCCTCCAACAACCTCGGAAACCTCGTATTCGTGCGGTTCACACATACTGCCGCCAACAGTTAGGGTGCCGTCCTTTACACGTGTCATATCATTTTCCCAAAACGGGTCAATAAACATCATTTGAAAACCGAGTGCCGCTGCTGCCGGAAGCAGGTTTTCTCTATAGCTGTCAGCGGTAAAGTTTTCCCATAGATTTTGCCCTATTGACGTCCATGGATAGGTACGATCCATATCAAATTCGCTCAAAACATTGTCTTGGTCAGCATCAAAAACGCCTGTCCAGAGGTTTAAGTGATCAACGTAATCGCCAACATTTTTCGCAATGCCGATAAATTTCTTTACGGTTTTGACCTTTTTTCCCTGATCAAAAATATGTTTATCAAAGTAGCGAATAGCTGTATCTTTAGGATTTCTTGCGATAATTGAGCGAATAAGACCGCAGTTTTCAAATAAACCAATGAGGGCGACATCCTTATTATACTGGTAATCAAAGCCCTGCCCCGAAGCCCAACGGGGGATATCATGAGTCATAATGGGATTAGTCTTAAATGGTATATTGCCGGCGCTTGTGTATGTTGTGTTTTCGCTGAACGTGACTTTAGGGTCGCCACCCATTGACTGCTGCAATACAGTATTACCGACAGCAGTACCGTTGATTTCCCAACTAGAGCGATCTAAGATATAGTAAATTTCGCGTTTTTTTGAAGAAAATACAAGCTGGTACTTGAATCCCTTGAACTCTTTGCCACGAATCTTTTTAGTAGCGGGCTCTATTATGATATTAAGCTCATCTTCAGCGATTATCTCACCGTTCCACGGCATTATTGACCAAACAGGGTCAAGGGAATGGTCGAGTACAGCTGCTATATCACAGTAAGTGCCAAAGGCAGTTGTTGAAATTACAACCTTTTTTCCCTCTTGTTTTACGTTATTCAAGCGGAACGATTTATACTCTATGCCGTCCAAGGTGGCAAAGTAAGGCAACGCCAAGAGGTCTTTCTCGCGTACAGTCACACCATCAAGTATAACTGTGCCGATACCTAAATACATATCATTCTTTGAAACTATTTCGATTGAGTAATTGTCTGATTTTACGGTTTTATTCATTGATAAAACTCCTTCGCTTTTTCTAACCACTGTAATTATAATACATAATAGCAAATGTTGCAACCCTTTTTAAGTTGCTTAATTACTTTTTGTGTAGTTATTTGATTATCATCAAAAGAAATTGTGTCTCGCACGAAAACAGCAATAGAAAGAAGCGTGTTTTTGGACATAAAGGCAACCTTACGTTGCACGATATTATATCTTTTTGTGTATATCTGAAGACGGAAATATTTCAAAATAAGTTTGGCTCCGTAAATTCCTCGCAAAACCATTGTAACCATTCGTTAAATAATTCACTAAGTTTTTACTTGAATTTTTTCAAAAAATATTTTGGCTCCCGCGTGAGACGCTCTTGACAATAACTATATATAGGTGTATAATATCTGAGTAAACACTAGATATAGTGGTTTGAGGGGATTATATGCAATGTCAATATTGCGGATCTGAGAACACAAAAGTCATAGAAACCAGAACAGTTGAAGGACAAAACACCATAAAACGCCGCCGAGAATGTCTGGCTTGCAAAAAACGCTTTAATACCTCAGAATCCTATGAAAAGATAACATTGTACGTTATAAAAAAGGATGGTTCGCGAGAGATTTACGACCGAAATAAGCTCATTTACGGCATTGATAAAGCGTGCGAAAAGCGGCCTGTCAGCAGAGAGAGTATTGAAGCTGCGGTCTATAATATTGAGCGTGAAATACAAGACAGTCTGCAAAGTGAGATTTCATCAACCGAACTTGGAAATTACGTAATGCGTGCACTGCGCGACCTGGACGAAGTAGCGTATGTACGTTTTGCGTCAGTTTACAAAGAGTTTAGGGATTTGAGCTCATTTTTAGAAGAGATAGAGCAATACGTCTCGCAGGCGAAAATAAGCGGCGACCAAAAAAAACTGTTTGAAGATGAGAATTTTTTGAACAGAAACAGTATAAAGAATGATAAAAAATAGATGAAGGAGTGTACTAACACCATGAACGGCACAGAGCTTGAAAACAGAGACATGAACGATTCTCTGTTTAGTATGAATAGCAGCGGAGAGCTGAAAATAGAGAGATTATTTACTACAGAGGGGGTTGACCCATATGATGAACTCAAATGGGAAGATCGTTACGCGTCAATCACAGCGGAAAACGGCGAGGTAATCTTTGAACAGAATGATGTCGAGATGCCCGTCAGCTGGTCACAAACAGCGACTTCTATAGTTGTTTCAAAATATTTCAAAGTTGGTGTCGGGCAAAAAGAGCGTGAAAAAAGTTTGAAGTCACTCATAAATCGTGTTGTACGCACGCTCACTTCTTGGGGTCTTGAGGGCGGATATTTCTTAACTCAAGAAGAGGCAGATATCTACTCTGCTGAGCTCACAAGCGTTTTGGTTAACCAGCGTGCGGCATTTAACAGCCCTGTCTGGTTCAATCTCGGCAGCGAGCCAAATCCACAATGCAGTGCCTGCTTTATTAACTCAGTTGACGACACCATGGAGTCAATTTTAGGACTCGCGCGCACTGAAGGTATGCTCTTTAAATACGGTTCCGGTACCGGCACAAACTTCTCTGTTCTTCGTTCATCTAAAGAGCGTCTCGGCAACGGCGGATACGCTTCCGGCCCGGTATCATTTATGCAAGGTTATGATGCCTTTGCCGGAGTTATAAAATCCGGCGGCAGGACAAGACGAGCTGCTAAGATGGTTATCTTAAACGCTGATCATCCTGATATTATGCAGTTTATAAATTGTAAAGCGCATGAAGAGAAAAAGGCGTGGGCACTCATTGATGCAGGATATGACGGAAGTTTTGGTGGCGAGGCGTACAGCAGCGTAATGTTCCAAAATTCAAATAACAGCGTGAGAGTTACTGATGAATTTATGGATGCCATAATTCGTGACAAAGAGTGGAGCACCCGCGCGGTTAATGGTGGCGAAGCTGTTGAGACAATGAAAGCGAGAAGTATCATGCGTGCTATGGCTGAAGCCACACACGTTTGTGGCGATCCGGGTATTCAGTTTGACACCATCGTCAATGACTGGCACACATGTCCCAACTCCGGCAGAATTAACGCCAGTAACCCCTGTTCAGAATATATGTTCCTTGACGACAGTGCATGTAACTTGTCATCAATAAATCTTATGAAATTCCGTCGCGAAGACGGCACCTTTGATACTAAAGGTTTTAAGCACACCATCAATTTGATGGTTTTGTCTCAAGAGATTATCGTTGATCGCTCTTTGTACCCAACGCAGAGTATAACGCTAAACTCAAAGAGATACCGCCCACTCGGTCTTGGTTACGCTAATTTGGGCGCGCTTTTGCTCGCAAACGGTTTGCCATATGACAGTGATGAAGGCAGAGCAATGGCTGCTGCAATAACAGCTATAATGACCGGCTACGCCTATCAGGTATCGTCTGATATCGCTTCACGTGTTGGCACTTTTGGCGAATACACCAGAAATGCTGAGCCGTTTATGGCAGTTATGCGCAAACACAGAACAGCTGTTGATAGAATAGACAGATTGTCCTCTGTAAACGGTTTAATAGCTGAAGCCCGTGATATCTGGGATGCGGCTATTATGGCCGGCGAAAAATACGGCTACAGAAACGCTCAAGTTAGTGTGCTTGCTCCGACCGGCACTATCGGTTTTATGATGGATTGTGATACCACAGGAATAGAGCCGGATATCGCGCTTGTCAAATATAAAAAGCTCGCCGGTGGCGGTATGATGAAGCTCGTCAATAACACCGTTCCTATGGCGCTTACAAACCTCGGCTATACCGAGGCACAGATTTCCGACATTCTCCATTATATTGAAGAACAGGACACTATTGAAGGCGCTCCGGGGCTTAAAGATGAGCATATTTCAGTTTTTGACTGCGCATTTAAGCCGGCGAATGGCATCCGCTTTATCCACTATATGGGTCACCTGCGTATGATGGCGGCAGTTCAGCCATTCCTTTCCGGCGCTATAAGTAAAACTGTAAATCTTCCGCGCGAGGCAACTGTTGAAGATATCGAAGAGGTTTACATTGAGGCGTGGCGTCTTGGTATTAAGGCTGTTGCCGTGTACCGTGATGGCTGTAAGCGCACCCAGCCACTTAACACAAAACTTGATGGTAAAAAGGACAATTCCGCTGCTGCTCAAGCTCTCGGTATAGACAAGATTGAGTATAAGCCGGTACGACGTCGCTTGCCGGACGAAAGAACTGCCATGACACATAAATTCAGCATCGGCGGTCATGAGGGTTACCTCACAGTCGGACTTTATGAAGACAATACTCCGGGCGAAATCTTCGTTCGCATGAGCAAACAAGGATCTGTGGTGTCAGGTCTTATGGACTCATTCGCGACCGCAATCTCAATGGCTCTCCAGTACGGCGTTCCTTTACAGGTACTCGTTGATAAGTTCAGCCACAGCCGCTTTGAGCCCTCAGGATGGACAACCAATCCGGAGATTCCGATGGCAAAGTCTATTATGGACTACATTTTCCGTTGGATGGCGATAAAACTCTTACCGGACAGCATCTCTTCACAATACGTAACTAAAACTACAATAACAACAAACGAAGAAGAAGAGAAGGATGATGTTACAAACTCAATAGCATCTGATAGTGCTGTTGAGGAAGATGTTAAGGCATTCTCTAATGTTGAAGAAGAAGCAGAGAATAGTAAAAAAGGTAAGAAGAAATCCAAATCTGCTGTAAAGATGACATTTGATAACCAGAGTGATGCTCCCCCTTGTCCGACTTGCGGTGAAATAATGGTCAGAAACGGCGCTTGTTACAAATGTATGTATTGTGGTTCAACTTCAGGCTGCTCGTAAATGAGGTTTTACGGATCCAAACTTTTATAAAAGTTTGATCAAAATTTTAAGTTATTTGGGGCGATTTCCTTATTATTTTAAGAAGAGCTGAGATTGAAAAGCTTGGTTTGATTTTAAAAATAATGGCGGAAATCGCCCCAAATGCTTTAAGTTTAGATTAAATTTGTAAAATATGTGGTTTTATTCGTAGGCAAGCATAAATTTGGTAAGCTTTTTATGGTGGTGATAAACTTGTGAAGTCAACGTATTTTGGTGTGAGTATGCAAAGTTTATTTTTCTTTTGGATATGACAAGCGTAACTGATAAACTTATAGCTGAAAGTTTTACCAAAAAAAATATAACAGGACGGAGTACAGGCCAAAGTATATTTCACCCACTTTTGTCTTTTTTAAAGTCATTCTGTATGAAGATATACGCTTGATAAACGCCGAATCGTGCAACGTAAGGTTGACGTGCGAACGCGCAGGTTGCCGAAGCCAAACTTTTTATAAAAGTTTGGCTTCAAAAAATTTATACTACAGCAGCTCTTTGTATTTTCGAATAAAAATATTCTTGACAACAGTTACAAGGAGCATATAACATACTATAGTGAGCGCGAGCCAGAAGAAATATTCTATCGGCAAAGGCTCCATTTTCAAAAATACTCGCAAACCTGTATACGGTATCACCGTGCCGGCAGCTATGCCGAGCGAGGTCAATATCGTTACCTGCCACGAAGCACGACTCTGCAAAAACGGTATCTTCGGTGTCCTTATTAAATGTATGATTAATGTCTGCGACCACATTGACTCAACAAACCAACCTGCGTGGAATATCGCGGCAAATATTGCGCGTTCTGCTGCGCCGGAAAGGGCATGAAACGCGCTACCCATAACCTGCGGACAGATAACGAAAAACATCAAAATAAATGTTGTGACATCAAACACCGTACTTGTCGGACCAAACCAAAACATAAATCGCGTAATGGATGATGCGTCCCACGTGCGCGGTTTTTTGAGGAAATCTGCGTCAACATTGTCCCACGGAATAGTGATACAAGAAATATCATATATCAGGTTCAAGATAAGAATCTGAATAGGCAACATGGGCAAAAACGGTAGGAAAATACTTGCGATAAGTACAGAAAACATATTGCCAAAGTTTGAGCTTGCGGTCATCTTGATGTACTTTATGATGTTCGCGTAAACTTTTCTGCCCTCGATAACACCCTCTTCGAGCACCATCAAATCTTTTTCCATCAAAATGATGTTCGCCGACTCTTTTGCAATGTCGACCGCCGTATCAACAGAAATACCCACATCAGAGGCCTTCATCGCGGTTGCGTCATTGATGCCGTCACCCATATATCCGACAGTATGACCGTTCTCGCGCAAGATAGTCACGATTCTCGCCTTCTGCTGCGGAGAAAGCTTGGCAAAAACATTCACCGTCTCGACCGCTTCTTTCAGCTCCTTATTGTTCATATCCTCAATATCTGAGCCGAGCAGGATATTATCCACCTTTATGCCAACCTGCTTACAGACTGCCTTTGTCACAGCGTCATTGTCGCCGGTCAGCACCTTTACTTCAACGCCGTAATCGTGAAGCGCGGCAATAGCTTCCTCTGAGCTATCTTTAGGCGGGTCAAGGAAGGCGAGATAACCGATGAGGACCATATCGCTTTCATCAGACACCGAGAATGCATCCACGGGCGAGGGATTAGTCTTTTGTGCAATACCGAGTACACGCATTCCGTCTGCGTTATATTTGTAACAGGTCTCCAAGATTTCCTGCTTGATGTCGTCAGTTATCGGCACGATCTGCTGCTGGTATTCAACAAAACTTGAAACGCTGAGCATCTCCTCTATCGCACCCTTAGTTATAAGTTGCGTTTTGCCCTTTTTATCAGCGACAACCACACTCATTCTGCGACGATTAAAGTCAAACGGAATTTCGTCAACCTTATTGTAATCCTTCCAAACAGTTATCAGCGTATCGTCTTGCGCACGTTCAATAATCGCAATATCCATCAAATTACGAAGTCCGGTTTGATGGTAGCTGTTCAAAAACGCATGTCGCAAAACGCGAGGGTCTTCATTGCCGTGGATGTCTAAATGATACTCCAAAATAACCCTGTCTTGGGTAATGGTGCCTGTTTTGTCGGTACAGAGGATATCCATAGCGCCAAAGTTCTGAATGGAGCTTAGATCCTTAACGATTACCTTCTTCTGACTCATGGCAACAGCACCGCGCGCAAGGTTAGCTGAAACGATGGTCGGTAACATCTCAGGAGTTAAACCAACAGCGATGGATACCGCAAAGAGGAAGGACTGAACCCAGTCGCCGCCTTTTGTAAAGCCATTAATAAAGAGCACGATAGGGATCATAATGAGCATGAGGCGGATCAAAATCCACGACACCGAATTAATGCCCTTTTCAAAGCTCGTTTGCGGCTTTTTCGCGGTTAATTCTTTAGCAATAGTACCAAAAATCGTATCATCACCGACAGCAAGCACTATAGCCGATGCCGAGCCGGAGATAACTGTACTTCCCATGAATGCGAGATTGTTAAGTTCAAGTGGGTTTGAGTGTCTGTCCGGTATTTTCGCCGCGAATTTTTCCACCGGCTCACTCTCACCTGTTAAAGAACTTTGGCTGATAAAGAGGTCTTTGGCTTGCAATATTCTAAGGTCTGTCGGCACCATGTCGCCTGCTGCGAGGTACACGATATCGCCAACCACCAGTTCGTCAAGCGGAATCTCAAATTTTTGCGTTTTAGTCTCTTTGGTGTCCTCGTCAGTAGTTTGGCGCTGAACCAAAATCGTGGTTTCCACCATCTCAGTGAGCTTTGCCGCTGCTTTGCCGCTTCTGCCTTCTTGGACAAAGCGTAAAACGCCGCTTATCGCGACCATTGACAGCACTATTATCACAGCCGGAATGTCGCCTGTAAAAGCGGAAACAACTGCAAGAAGGAAGAGCACTATGGTAAAAGGGTTTACGAAAGCATCAAACAGACGATGAAAGACAGTATCGGTTTTCTGTTTAGTGATAACGTTAGTGCCATACTCGTCACGCATATATTCAACGATCTCTTCATCAAAACCGCGATATGAGTTGTCATATTGAATAAGCAGGATATCAGCGTCTTTTTGCGCTGCTGTGAGCAAACGTCGCTTCACTTTTGCAGCTCTTTGTGCGTGTGCTGATATTGTCTTTTTTCTCATCGTGATGCCTCCTTATTTTAAGTTTTTATAAAATTAACGGCTTTAGAGGCAAAAAAATATTCCTTAAAGTAAAAAGCTTTCACGCACATTTTACTCAAGGAATGTCAAACACATTTCTCTCTTTTTCCCGCGGCATTTAGGCGAAATTCTTTATAATTCCACGGAAAAATTCATTACGTTCAAGCTTTAGCATCACAGGGCAATGTAATTGCGTTAGTTTATGCCTTAATTTGCGACATAAACTGCTAACCATCTTGTAGTGTCTCCACTAATCCGCGGCAGCAATCCGTATCCCTATGGTAACCTCACCTACCGATAACTCATATTATTCAGTTGTCTTTGGTTTTTAGTGAACACACCAATAACCATATAACATTATACAACAATTTTTTAGTCTTGTCAACATTTTTTTTGTATTTTTTTATTTTAATAGTGTAAGTCAGCTTCGTCCTTTATAAAATATTTTCTACATATTCTCCACATTTCTTACTAATTTAGTTTAAATAAAACAGGCGGAGTATTATTTAAAGCAATACTCCGCCTGTTTGTTATTAAAGCCACTCACATTTAAATAGTAAATAAAAAAGTGAGCTTACTCTATTTCAAATGTCTTAAAGTGGTAAATATGAGACTTCTACATTTTCGAAAATAGCAGGTGAGTCACCACTTCCACCATCGCATAAACTGGAGAATAATACCTTTGTTGGTTTCTTCCAGTTTGCTGTAGCATCTGCAATAGATGTAGTATCAAAAGCTATTCCGCCGGCATTTAATATGTATCCGTTATCTGTTGCAGCTATTGAGAAAAAGTTCTGGCTTCCTGCCAATGCCAAGAGTTTAGTCTCAACATCTTTTTTCTGAGCTACAGCAGGACCACCATAATATGGAGTTCTCAAAACGTCTTTGCCGTTGAATACTAATCTTATATTACCATAATCCCATGCCTGATAGCCAAATTCCATAGTCGCGATTGCCTTATCATTATCATCAAGAACAGAAACAGTAGCTCTTATAACTTTTTTCCCTTCATTTAAAAGTCCGTTAAAGCTAACTTCCCAACCTGCATTAGTCTCTTTAGTACCCATATCATAAATTAATGTAGCGGCGTTATAAGAGTTCCATCCGGCAACAGTAACTTTGCCATTTTCATATTTTGCGTATGAGCTACCTACAGTTGTTACTTTAAAATCACCAATAACTGAGTCAGTAACAGCTGAGGTTACGTTAACGCTTGCTGCATCCGCTGCAAATACGTCTACAGGAGGAGCAAATACGCCACGAACAGAACTCACGTTAGAAACGTGACCGTCAACATAGCTTACGATGATTTTGCCTGCGTGGCGAAAATCAGCATCATTTTGGGTTAATAAAAGGTTGCCGGCAAGTCCTGCAACAGCATCCATAGTAAGTTCTTCTTCAGTCGGCATCTGGATTTCACCAAGACCGCGACCTGCTACGCGGTTTGAATAACCGTATGCGTTAGCGATTTTTTTACCCGCAGTCGGGCAAATAAGGATTTTTCCGCTTGCGCCATCAACAACGCTCCAGAAATCTGTTCCGGGCATAGTCTCTTCGTTCTCTTGAACGTACATCATGGTCGCGGTAGCGAGTTGCTTCTGGTTAGAAGTACAAGTGGTTTGGCGTGCTTTTTCACGCGCTTTTGAGAATACGGGGAATAAAATAGCAGCTAAAATAGCGATAATAGCGATAACTACTAAAAGTTCAATTAGGGTAAATCCCCCCCCCCTGGTCATTTTCTTCATGGTTTTATCTCCTTGATTTTTTTTATATTATAGCAAGTTTTAAAAAAAATATAGAACTATAATATACTATGATTATACCCCTTTTTTATCTAATTGTCAATACTTTTGAGCAATTTTTTTATGAATAGGTTAGTATTTTTAATATTCTCAGTGTTTTTCCATTTCATAAAAAACCACTATTTTTCAAAAAAGCAAAATAACATCACAGAATAAAAAATAAAAAGTGGATTTTGGACGAATCAAGGAGAAGCCGGGCTACACTCAAAACAAACAGAAAGCCAAGCTATTGCTTGGCTTTCTGTTTCCTCTTCTTCAAATTTATTTTCACCTATCAAATCAATAAAAAGAATTTTTCAATACAGTTAAAAGCTCTTTTGCGACAGGTAGTTTTCGTTCATTTTTGGATGCAGATTGGACGAAACTAGATGAGGTGTGCGACGCACTCCGAACATCGACGGTTCGTTCAAAGCAAGCGAAGCTTGCGGTCTACCACCAAAATAGATAGACAGCCAAGCTTTAGTTTGGCTGTCTATCGTCTATCTTTTTCAAATTAACTTTTTGGCTATCAACAAACCAATTAACACCAAAAACAAAATTTGCTCAAAGCAGTTTTTGTCCATTTTGGGATGCAGATTGGACGAAGCTAGGCGAAGCTGGGCTATGCCCTGCGAGTCCGACGATTCGTTCAAAGGCACGAAGTGCCGGTCTGCACCCAAAATGGGCAAAAACTAAACAGCAACGAGTTTGCTGTGATCGCACACGATGTTGGCAATAATGGCGCCGGAATCGTCGCTGTCAATATCAACCCGTACAACATCCTCACGGCTCGGAATCTCATACATGACATCAAGCATAGACTCCTCTAATATGCCACGCAAAGCACGAGCACCTGTCTTTCGCGCAAGCGCCTTTTTGGCAATAGCTAAAAGAGCTTTTTCAGTGATGTTAAGCTCAACGTCATCCCACTCAAACATCTTCTTAAATTGTTTAACTATAGCGTTTTTCGGCTCAGTTAAGATGCGCACAAGAGCGCCTTCATCCAAAAAGTCGAGAGCTGCTGCCACAGGCAGACGACCAATAAATTCCGGAATCAAACCATATTTTAATAGGTCATCAGGTGTGACTTGGCTCAAAAGTTCGCCGAGATTCTTCTCTTCTTTGCGACGAACATCAGCACCAAAACCAACAGCGTAAGTTGAAATTCTGCTCTCTACAATCTTATCAAGCCCGTCAAAAGCGCCACCGCAGATAAAGAGGATATTCTTCGTATTTATATGCAGAAAATCCTGCTGTGGGTGCTTTCTGCCGCCATTTGGCGGAACATTCGCCTCTGTACCCTCTATTAGCTTTAAAAGCGCCTGTTGAACGCCTTCACCGCTTACATCGCGCGTGATGGAAGTATTTTCGCTCTTTCGCGTAATCTTATCAATCTCATCAATGTAAATAATACCTGTCTCCGCACGCTCAATGTCGCCGTCAGCGGCATTTATCAGCTTTAGAAGGATATTCTCGACATCTTCGCCGACATAACCTGCCTCAGTCAAAGTAGTGGCATCAGCTATAGCAAACGGTACATCCAAAATCTTTGCCAAGGTCTGCGCAAGTAAAGTCTTGCCGCTACCTGTCGGGCCTATAAGTAAAATATTGCTCTTTGCGATGTCTAAATCGTCTCCTGTCTCACTCATCTGCGTCATCTGCACCCGTTTATAATGGTTGTAAACCGCAACAGCGAGCAGCCGTTTCGCGTTATCTTGCCCTATGATGTATGAGTCCAAAATACCTTTAATTTCTTTTGGTTTTAGGACATCTTTATCTAAAATAAAGTCAGAAATAATTTGCGGTTCATTTCTTAAATTATTTGCCAATGTCTCGTTGCAGCTCGCTATACATCGCTCACAAATAGCGACATTATGCGCGCCCATAATAAGTATATTGTCCGGAGAGGCCATCTCTCCGCAAAAAGAACAGTGTTCTATCTCTCTATTTTTTTTACCCATATTTTTTACCTTTTATCATCAAAAAACTTTTAAAATCATATATTATCGTGCTAAAAACAACATATATTCATTCAAGCCAATTACTTATTTTCGGTTCTGTGATGTAAAATCTCATCAACCAATCGGTAATTCAGCGCCTCTTCCGCGCTCATCCAATTATCACGTTCAGTGTCAGCATTAATCTTCTCGATCGGCTGACCTGTATGGAATGCCAAAATTTTATTTAGCGTCCCTCTGGTTTTCAACATTTCGCGGGCAAAAATTTCTATTTCCGTAGTTTGACCGCCAATGCCGCCCTGCACTAAGGGCTGGTGAATCAAAATCCTGCTGTTTGGCAAAGCATAACGCTTGCCTTCAGCGCCGGCAGCTAAGAGCAAGGACCCCATGCTCGCTGCAAGTCCGACACAATACGTTTTGACCTCGGGGCGTATAAGCTGCATAGTGTCATAAATCGCCATGCCTGCGGTGACTGAGCCGCCCGGGCTGTTTATGTAAAGGGTCACCGGTTTTTCCGGGTCTTCGCTCTCTAAAAAGAGCATCTGTGCGATGATAAGACTCGCTACGTGGTCATCAATGGGGCTTCCCAAAAAGATGATTCGCTCTTTAAGCAATCTTGAAAAAATATCAAAAGCACGCTCGCCGCGTGGGCTTTGTTCAATAACTGTAGGTATTAACATAATTTCACACTCCTAATTTTTACTATTATACCATACTTTTTGGAGTTTTAACCATTATTTTTGTTCTCTTTTTCAAAAATAATTCGGATAATCCCCAAAAATAAGACGGGAATTGAGCAGAATACTTTGCTATTTTACCCGTAAAATATATCTTCCAATAACTTTTTGAGACGATTTTTTATACTGATTTAGCAAATAAAAAAATCGTCTCAAATTTTCAAATATCTATCAAGCAAAAAACTGCTATTTTTCTTCAGTTTTTTTCGCACGTGGCTTTTTCGGCTTCTCTTCAGCAGGTGCTTCAACTTTTTCACTTACATCTGCCTTTTTTGCCGTAGATTTTCGCGGTTTTTTCTCTGCTTTTTCTTCGGTTGCGGGCTCTTTTACTTCACCTTCAGCATCAGTTTTTTTCGCACGCGGTTTCTTCGGTTTTGGCGCATCTTCTGAAGGCGTTGACTGCTCGTCGCCGCCCACGATATTGGCATTTTCCTCTAAAAAGGCGAAAATTTTCTCTTGAAAGAGGCGGTTAGCGAGATTATTTATCTGACCGTTCTTCTCAAGCTCTTTTTTCATCTTGTACGACTTCATATTGTTGCTTGCAGCAAGTATCTGAATCATGCTGTCGAGGTCTTCTTTTGTTACCAAGAGGTTCTCTCTTCTTGCAACTTCCTGCATAACGAGCGAACGGCGAACCATATCGCGCGCCATAATCTGCTGCTCTGTGCGGATGTCGTCAACGCTCTTCTTTGCCTGCTCTGCATACTCTTCTATGGTCATATGGCTGCGCATAAGGCGGCTGTCAAAGTCGTCAATGAGGTGCGCGAGCTCTTCGTCAGCCAGCACATCGGGGATATCAAGCTCTGCGCCTTCAACCACCATACGTAAAATCTCGTTTCTTGCGTGCTCTCTGTCTGACTGAGCTGCCATACCAACTAAGTTTTGCTTGATGCGTTCTTTCAAATCGTCAACGGTTGTTATCTCGCCACCGCTCATCTCAGTTACCCATTCGTCTGTGACTTCAGGGCGAATCATACGGCGAACTTGCGCAACCTTTATCTCATAACTGACGCTTTTACCTGCCAATTTCTCGTTCGCGTTGGTCTTTTTATATTTAACGTCAATAACTTTTTCCTCATCTGCTTTAAGCCCCAAAAGACCTTCGTTCAGCTCTGGGAAAAATGTATCATTGCCCACTTCAAGCGGATAACCCGTTGTTGAAAGCTCTTCGTCAATCTCGCCGTCAACCTTTGCATTATAGTCTATAGTAACATAGTCACCAATAATAATTCCGCTGTCTTTCACTTCGCCAAATGAGGTGCTGCCGGCAACTATTCGCTCAATTTCACCTTCAACCTGCTCGTCCTTGACTTCGGTTTTATTAACATTAACGGTAATGCCTTTATAATCTTTTAAGAAAACTTCCGGGCGGAGTGTAACATTAACGGTGTAGGTAAAACTGCCGTCGTCATTAAACTTATAATCTTCAATGCTTCCCTGCTCGAGCGGCTCCAATGACTCATCATTAAGCGCCTGACGATAGCTCTTGTCTATAGCCAAATCAACTGCATCCTGCTGTAAAAGCTGCGGATTTATGCGCGCTTCCACCATATTTTTCGGTGCTTTGCCCGGTCTAAAACCGGGGATGGCTATACGCGATGCCTGTTTTTCAAAGGCAACTTCCAAATGCTTTGCCATATCGTCACTTAAAATAGTGATGGTGATTACAGCTTTACTGTTCGCTTTTCTCTCTACATTGATGTTCATCTAATCTTCGCTCCAAAGTTGGCACTAAAATAAAAAAAGCCACCCAAAAATAAATTTTGTTAAGGTGGTCATATCATTTAATTAAAATAATTTGGAGCGGAAAACGGGGCTCGAACCCGCGACCCCAACCTTGGCAAGGTTGTGCTCTACCACTGAGCTATTTCCGCTCGCTCTCATGATT
>JGI994J12354_10000122_pt1 | contig 70239 bp, 59 predicted proteins | sample IntmicLarv3ML3BL_FD_12354 | JGI IMG/M metagenome (IMG submission 12354) | reverse complement strand
GTAAAGGCAGATTTTTCGGGGGGGGGGGTGAAGAGTGTGACAAATAAAAAGGCTAGTTGGTTAAAACATCCCGAGTTTTTGATTGGAGATGTTTTTTGTTTACTAATTGCATATTTGACAGCTCATTTCCTTGAAGTAGGAAGATTTACCCTTTTTGACGATATTCGCTGTTGGCAGATGATTGTTGCGATGATTATTGCTAGCATTATTACAGGTATTTTATTTGAGAGCTATCAGCGGATTTTAAGAAGAGGATATTACAAAGAGCTTCAAGCAGTTCTTTGGCATCTTGCTAGTACTGCTACAATGCTATCATTGTATATGTTTCTTTTAACAAGCTTTGAATATCATCATCGAGACATATATATTAGAAGTTTTATTTTTGCTTTTATTTTAATTTATTTATCGCGAATCATTTGGAAGCAGATAATTCAACAAAGAGTTTCTAATGACCCGTATCGAGCAGAGGTACTAATTATCACTAATCAAAGCTTTGCGGCTGAATTTATTGAAGACTCATTAAGTAAAGAATATGCTGATTATAAGATTAGAGGTTGTGTTTTGTGTGACCAAGATGTTGATAGAGAGACTGTTAAGGAGATACATAATGTGCCGATTATATACAGTCTTTCGCAGGCGTTAAGATATGTTAATGTCAATGTCGTGGATGGAGTTTTAATTCAATTAGATAGTGTTGGTCAAGATATCAAAGCGGCAATTAGAGAATTTACGAGTATGGGAATTGCTGTTCATATCGATTTATCGAGGATGCTAGATACGGCTCCCGAAATGCGGGTTGAGCAGTTTGAAGATTGCAAGGTCTTGACAGTTAGTATTCATAAAACACAGATTAGACAGCTGTTTATCAAGCGGATAATTGATATCTTTTGTGGCGCAATAGGGTTATTGTTTGTCGGCATAGCATTTGTGATATTGGCACCGATTATTAAGCTGCAATCATCAGGCCCAGTGTTTTTTTCACAGAATAGAGTAGGCAAAAATTGTAGAATATTTAAGATATATAAGTTTCGGTCAATGTATATTGATGCCGAAGCACGAAAACAAGAATTGATGAAGAATAATAAGATAAAAGGTCCGATGTTTAAAATGGAAGATGACCCACGAATAACACCAATAGGACGTTTTATCAGAAGATATAGTATTGACGAGCTGCCGCAATTTTGGAATGTTCTAAAAGGTGATATGAGCATGGTAGGAACGAGACCGCCAACAGTTGATGAGTTTGAGAAGTATGACAAGCAACATCGTATTCGCCTAAGTATTAAGCCAGGAATTACCGGCTTGTGGCAGGTTAGTGGTAGAAGCAATATTGTTGATTTTGAAGAAGTAGTGGAATTTGATGAGAAATATATTAAGGAATGGGACTTAGGCGTAGATTGCAAAATTATTTTAAAAACTATTTTAGTGGTGTTAAGAAAAAAAGGCTCGATATAGTGAAAGAGAAGGAATTATATGATAGGAATTATAGATATGCATTGTCACATTTTACCAGAGGTTGATGATGGGGCAAGGACGATTGCTAAAAGTAAGGAGATGCTTGAAGTAGCCTATGCTAAGGGGATTAGAGCAATCATTGCCACTCCGCATTACCACAAGGGGTGTTTCATGTGCTCAAGTATGAAAATTAACGAGAAATATCAAGAAGTTAAGGAGCTAGCAAAGCGGATTGGGACTGGAATCGAAATATTTCTGGGGCGAGAATGCTTTGCTGACTCAGAATTGCTTAGTAAAATTAATGACGAAAGATGTCTAACGATGGCCGCGAGTAAATATATCTTGGTAGAATTTTTTGAAGATGAACAGCCCGTCTACATTAGAGAACGAATATTAGAATTAATTTGTAATGGCTATATGCCAATTATAGCCCACGTTGAGCGTTATGATAAAGTCAAAGAAAAGCATATTGAAGAATGGGTTGCACTAGGCGCTAAAATGCAGGTAAACGCTGGAAGTATGTTGGGTGATAATGGCTTTAAGATTAAGAAGTTTTGTAAAATGATGATGCAAAAGGATTATTTGAGCTTTGTTGGAACAGATGCACATAGCCAAAAGCGTTTAGCGAGGATGCAGTCTTGTGCCAATTATATCGATAAGAAGATGGGTAGAGAATATGCCCATAAAATATTAATTGCTAATCCAGAAAGTATAATCATGGATGTAGCTAAGTAGGAGGTAAGATGGACGAAAAACAATTTAGGAATAATGATGAAGTAGAAATCAATCTGTGGGAGCTGTTGCTGGCTTTGTGGAAGAACGCAGTGTTAATTTTGTTGAGTGGGTTGTTTTTCGCAGCAGTGGCTTTTATTTTTACCAAAATCTTCATTACCCCAGAGTATCAATCGACAACGAAGATGTATATTCTTTCACAACAAAGCCGGGATACGATAACGCAAGGGGATATGCAAGCAAGTACTTATTTGACAAAGGATTATGCAGAGCTAATTAAAAGCCGAACAGTGACGGAGGCGGTTATTGCGAAATTAAAACTAGATATATCAAGTTCTGAATTACTTAGTAAGGTTAGTATTAGTACGCCGGCTGATACGCGCGTTATTGATATTCGAGTGACGGATTATGAACCTGATAAGGCAGCTATGATAGCCAATGCAGTGAGGGAAACGGCGGGGGAACATATTCAAAAGGTGATGAACATTGAAGCGGTTAACACCGTAGAAGAGGCGGATATCCCACTGATTCCCCAAAGTCCTAGTACCATGAAGAATACAGTTCTTGGCGGAATGGCGGGAATCGGAATGGTGGTTGTAATACTAATTATTAGATACTTGATGAATGATGCTATTAAGACTAATGATGATATTGAGAAATATTTGGGGCTTAGTGTCTTAGGAACAATTCCTTTGAAAGAAGGCAGGAAGAAGAGCAAGAAACGAAGAGTTTCGCACAGGCGTCAGATGAAAAGAGGGGTCTGAATATGAATAGTGTTATCATAAAAAAAGAAAAAAAGGAATATTACATAGAAGAGGCATTTAAGTCATTGCGAACTAATATTCAGTTTTGTGGTGATGATAAGAAGGTTATTGCTTTTACAAGCTCCGTTCAAGGCGAAGGGAAATCAAGTGTGAGTCTGCGGTTAGCAATATCACTGGCTGAAGCGGGCAAAAGAGTTTTGTTTGTTGATGCAGACTTACGTAAATCGGTTTTGACGGGGAAATTAAAAATAACTAACAATATCAAAGGCTTGACCCATTTTTTGGCAAAACAAGCAACCTTACAAGAGGTTATTAATAGTACCAATATTGAGGGCTTGTATTTGATTATTTCAGGAGCAGTACCACCTAATCCAGCAGAGCTGCTTGAGCGAAATGTCTTTAACGAAATGCTAAAGGTGGTGAGACAGGTTTATGACTATATCATTGTTGACACGCCGCCGCTTAGTAATGTTATTGACGGAGCGATAATTGCTGAAAGATGTGATAGCGTTGTTTTGGTAGTTGCAAGTGGGATGGTCAGCTATCGTGTTGTTCAAAACACTAAAAAGCAATTAGAAAAAACTAATTGCCCAATTTTAGGAACAGTGCTAAATAAGGTCGAAAAGGCGCAAAGCGAACGCTATGGTGTATATGGAAAATATGAAGAATAAAGGAATCTGTAGAAAAATATGAAAGCATTAATATTAAATTCAGGAATAGGTGCGAGAATGAGTTCTCTAACCGCAGAGCAACCTAAGTGCATGACCCAATTAGGCAGCAAGGAGACAATTATTAGCCGACAATTAAGACAACTTGCGGCAGTTGGAATTGATGAGGTTGTGATAACGACGGGGGCTTTTGATAAAGCATTAATGACTTATTGTCAAAGTCTAGAGTTATCGATGGAATATACATTTGTTAATAATCCAGTATATAAAGATACGAACTATATATATTCTATTTGCTGTGCGAAGGAATATCTTGATGATGATATTATTATGCTGCATGGAGATTTGGTTTTTGAAGATAAGGTTCTAGCTAAGGTTATGGCATATCAAGGCAGCTGCATGGTGACGAGTTCAACCGCACCATTACCTGAGAAGGATTTTAAAGCAGTAATTAAAGCGGGGCAGATTCAAGCGATAGGAGTAGAGCTGTTTGAAGCGGCAATAGCCGCTCAACCATTATACAAGCTAACGAAGGATACTTTTATAATCTGGTTAGATAAAATGATGGAGTATTGCCAAAGGGGTAATACCAAATGCTATGCGGAGGATGCCTTTAATGAAGTTTCTAGTCAATGCTTAGTCAATCCTTTGGATATTAAAAATATGTTTTGCCATGAAGTTGATACACTAAATGATTTGGAGGTAGTGTCAAAGCGTTTGGCTGAAGGTGCTACAGCTACAGTATATATGTGTTTTGCTAGTGATATTCTTCACAGTGGGCATATAAGTATTATTAGCAAGGCAAAGCAGCTAGGGAAATTAACAATTGGTATTTTAACTGATGAAGCCGTCGCGACGTATAAGCATTTTCCATTAGTACCGTATGATGAAAGAAAAATAATGTTTGAAAATATCGTTGGTGTTAATGAAGTAGTGAAACAAACGACTTTGAGCTATAAAGAAAATTTGGAGAAATACCGACCAGATTATGTGGTTCATGGGGATGATTGGAGAAGCGGCGTTCAAAAGCCAGTTAGAGATGAAGTAATAACAATTCTTAACCAATATGGTGGAAAATTAGTTGAATTTCCATATTCAACAGATAAAAAGTATCAAGAATTGGCAAATCATGCTAGAGCGACATTATCGCTTCCTGATATTCGACGAACTAGGCTTAAGAAGCTCATCGAGATGAAAGGTTTAGTCACAGCCATTGAAGCCCATAGTGGTATCACGGGGTTGATTGCGGAACAGACGGTAATATACAGTAAGGGCGAAGCCCATCAATTCGATGCAATGTGGATAAGCTCGTTATGTGATTCAACCTCCAAGGGGAAACCAGATATTGAGTTAGTTGATGTGTCATCACGGTTTAAAACGATTGATGACATTATGGAGGTGACAACTAAACCGATTATTTTTGATGGGGATACAGGCGGACTGGCAGAACATTTTGTGTATACGGTTAAAACTTTGGAACGAATAGGTGTTTCAATGGTTATTATTGAAGATAAAGTAGGACTTAAGAAGAACTCATTATTTGGGAATGCGGTATCGCAGACGCAAGATAGTATTGCCAATTTTCAAGCTAAAATAAGAGCGGGCAAGAGAGCTCAAAAGAGTAAGGACTTTATGATTTGTGCGAGAATTGAAAGTCTGATTCTGGAGCAGGGACTAGAAGATGCCCTTTTGCGAGCTTTAGCATTTGTTGATGCGGGAGCTGATGCAATTATGATTCATAGCAAAAGAAAAGAGCCTGATGAAATATTTGAATTTATTAAAAGCTTTAGAGCAGAAAATAAAAAGACACCAGTAGTAGTGGTGCCAACATCGTTTAATATGGTTACGGAAGAGGAATTTAAGAAACGCGGTGTTAATGTCGTTATTTATGCTAATCAACTAATGCGAACAGGATTTCCAGCGATGCAAAAGGCCGCACAAACAATCTTAGAGCATCACCGTGCCAAAGAGTGTGATGATATGTGCATGCCAATTGAAGAGATTATTAATCTGATTCCAGAAGATACATTGTAGATTGGGAGAAAAGCAAATGTCACAAAAGGTACTTATGGTTAGTGAGAATTATCAGGAGCTGGAAGACTATATTATTGCGAAGCGGATTAAGAAAATATTTCTAGTATGTGGTAAGTCCTTTAAGCGTCTTAAAATTAGTGAATATTTTGTGGATATTAAGACCCGTCTAGGTGTTGAAATAGTATCATTTTCCAAGTTTCAGCCAAACCCTAGGTACGAAGAGGTTCTAGCTGGTCTTTGTGCATTTAGAAGTGAAAATAGTGATATGATTATCGCAGTTGGCGGCGGCAGTGCCATAGATGTAGCCAAATGTATCAAGCTTTATGCGAAGATGAATCCGAGCAGTGATTATCTAACACAAGAGCTTATCCCTAATGATATTACCTTAATGGCAATCCCGACAACTGCGGGAAGTGGCAGTGAGGCAACAAGCTTTGCAGTTATTTACAACAATGGCGAAAAGCAATCAGTAGCAGCGGATAGTTGTCTACCCGCGGTAGTATGTTTTGATGCGACAACGCTAGAGACGGTTCCGATATACCATAAGAAGGCGGCGATGATGGATGCGCTATGCCATGCGATTGAATCTTTTTGGTCGGTTAACTCAACCCCTCAAAGTAAAGCATATGCAAGCGAGGCGATAACACTTATTGTTAAGTATCAACAGGCGTATTTACAAAATGAAAGAATCGGTAATGAAAAGATGTTAAAAGCGTCTAACTTGGCTGGTAAGGCGATTAATATAACTTTAACTACCGCCGGCCATGCGATGAGCTATAAGCTTACAATGCGATATGGCTTGGCACACGGTCATGCAGCGGTAATATGCGTTGCGCGATTATGGAAGTACATGATTAGCAATATTGATAATTGTCTAGATAAGCGTGGAGAAAAGTACCTGGGGGATGTTTTGGCTGATATTGCAAGTTTAATGGGGGCTAGTGACTCGCTTGGCGGTGCAAATTTATTGCAAAAGAAAATAGCGCAATTAAAGCTTGATGGACCAGTCGCTAGAAGTGATAAGGATTATGAAATTCTTAGTCAGTCGGTTGAACCTACAAGGCTTAGAAATAATCCGGTCTATTTAGATGAAGAAACAATTAATTTACTATATCGTCAAATAGTAAGAAGTAAAGAGGGTTAGGTATGAAGGTAGAAGAACTTTTTGAGGTGGTAGCAGCGGATTTCTACACAGGGGTTCCAGACTCCCAATTAAAAGCCTTAGGTGACTATTTAATGGGCATCTATGGAATTGACCAGGAGCATCATATGATTGCGGCTAATGAAGGTAATGCCGTGGCTTTAGCCACAGGATATCATCTAGCCACAGGCAAGATACCCGTAGTATATCTGCAAAATAGTGGAGAAGGAAATATAATCAATCCAGTCACCTCGTTATTAAGTGAACAAGTCTATGCGATACCAATGGTTTTCCTTATCGGCTGGCGTGGTGAACCGGGGATTGAAGATGAAGTACAACATGTCTGTCAAGGTAAAGTAACCATCAAGCTGTTAGATGATATAAATATCAAATCATTTATTATCAACCAAGAGACAACTAAGCAAGAACTAGAAATAACTATGGAAGCCTTTAAGGATAGTCTCTTAGAGGGAAGAAGTGTAGCATTTGTAATTGGTAAAGGAGCACTTAGCTATGCGAGCGAAATAAAATACGCCAATAATAATCAACTAAGCAGAGAAGCCGTGATTGAGCAGATTGTTAATATTTCCAAAGACGACCCCATTATATCGACGACGGGGAAGGCAAGTAGAGAATTATTTGAAATTCGTCAGCGTAGGGGGCAAGAGCACAAATACGATTTCTTGACGGTTGGTTCCATGGGCCATAGCTCGTCTATTGCCTTAGGGGTTGCAATTAATAAGCCAGAGGTTAAGCTTTGGTGTATCGATGGAGATGGTGCACTTCTAATGCATATGGGGGCAATGGCGATTATTGGTGCCAATAAGCCACGTAATTTGATTCATGTGATTATTAATAACGAGGCACACGAGAGTGTAGGTGGACTGCCAACGGTAGGCAAAGATATTGATATTGCAGCGATAGCAAAGGCTTGTGGCTATCCGAATACTAGTGTAGTAAATGATATTAGTTCTTTAGAGCAAGAACTTCGGGCGGCACGAGCATGTGAAGAGCTTAGTTTAATAGAGGTTAAGTGCTCACTTGCAGTAAGAAATGATTTGTCTAGACCAACAATATCGACACTTAAAAGCAAGCAAGACTTTATGGCATATTTGCAGTCGTTAAAGTAATAATAAAATTAAAAGCAAAGAAAAATTTGATAGTCAAGGTTATCAGGCTATTAAAAAGAAAGTTTAAAGAGTAAGTAAAATGAGCAATAAGGACAAAGAAGACGACAGGGAATTATCACAAACACAGCAAGTATTTATTATTGGTTCTAAGGGAATACCTGCTAAGTATGGTGGCTTTGAGACCTTTGTTGAGAAGCTTTTAGAATACCAAGTCAGCAATAAGATAAGCTATCATGTAGCGTGTATTGGAAGTGAACATAAGCATTATAAGTATCTTAAAGGTCGGTGCTTTGATGTTAAGGTACCAAATATCGGACCAGCAAAAGCGATTTATTATGATCTTGCCGCTTTAAGATATAGTATTGGGTATTGCAAGCATCATACGGCTATTAAACGACCGATTTTCTATATTTTAGCGTGTCGCATTGGTCCGTTTATTGGTTACTATAAAAAGAAAATAGAAAAGCTTGGCGGGCTTTTATATGTCAATCCGGATGGGCATGAGTGGAAGCGAACAAAATGGAGTATGCCAGTACGCAAATATTGGAAAATGTCGGAACGGCAGATGGTGAAATCAGCCGATTTATTGATTTGTGATAGCCAAAATATAGAGAGATATATTCGACAAGAATATTGGTACTACAAACCAAGAACAATTTATATTGCCTATGGTGCTACGCTTAAGTGCGCTCAATTAGCTAATGATGATGAGCAATTTACCACATGGCTTAAATGTAATGATTTAGCAATTAAAGACTACTTTTTAGTTGTCTGTAGATTGGTGCCAGAGAATAATTTTAAAACCATTATCCAGAATTTCATGAATAGCAAGACAACTAAAGCTTTGGTGATGATAACAAATGAAAATGGCACTTTTTCACGTTACTTAAATTCTGAATTATCTATCAAAGAAGACCAGCGTATCAAATTTGTGGGGACAGTGTTTGACCAAGAGCTACTAAAGAAAATCAGAGAATGTGCATATGGGTATCTTCATGGTCATGAAGTGGGTGGAACTAATCCAACTCTTTTAGAAGCACTTAGTAGCACCAACTTAAATTTGTTGTTACAGGTCGGCTTCAATCAAGAAGTAGCACAAGATAGTGCCCTTTATTTTAATAAGCGACAAGGAAATTTAGCTAGGCTTATTGATAAGGTCGATGTCATGCCAGAGTCCGAAAGATTGGAATGGGGTGTAAAGGCAAAAGCAAGAATTGCTAAAAGGTATAGCTGGGAGTTTATAGTAAGCGAATACGAAAAATTATTTTTATCTATGCGGATGGCAGATTCAGAAGAATTTTAGAAAGGCTGACAAAACTATGCGTCTAAAGGAGATTTTTAAAAAACAAGGCGGACTGACCTTAGTTAAAAGGTATATACAAAATGGGGTCATTTGCACAGCAGTTGGCGAATTTTTACTGCTAGGGAAGAGTCGAACGGCGCTTGAGATTCTAAGATTGGCAACGCAATTAAAAGTCAAACAAAGACTCGTTAGAAAATATAAAAAGAAGCTATTAGAATTTGACAGCAGATATGATAGCAATGCGCAAAAGGAGCAAAGCAATAAGGTTTGGATTTGTTGGTTGCAAGGAATGGAAAATGCGCCTGAATTAGTTAGAAGCTGTTATCAATCGGTCCAAGCGAATTTAAAAGGGCGGGATATTATTTTAATTACGCTGGAAAATATGACAGAATATGTACAATTTCCCCAATATATAATCGATAAATGGCAGTCGGGTCAAATAACAGATACACATTTAAGTGATTTGCTGCGTTTAGAGCTGTTAATAAAATATGGGGGAATGTGGTTAGATGCGACGGTTATTTGTACGACTGCGGATATTCCTGATTTTTATTTTACATCTGATTTGTTTTTCTATCAATGCTTAAAGCCAGGGCGAGACGGACATTCAACGATTATGTCGAGCTGGTTGATTAGCGCAAGCTCAAATAATAAAGTTTTAATGGCAACAAGATATCTCTGCTATTGCTATTGGAAGACTAATCAATCATTAGTAGATTACTTCTTATTTCATAATTTTATGACAATGGCGCTAGAACACTATGAAAAAGCCTGGATGGCAGTTGTGCCAAAGGATAATGCGACACCACATGTTCTGTCACTGCGCTTATTTGATGATTATGACAAGGCAATATTTGAACAAATAGTTGCACAGTCGCCATTTCATAAGCTAGGTTATAAATTTGCCAAAGCGAAGGCAAAGCAAAAGGATACTAATTATGACTTTTTACTGAGACAGTATCAGGCGAATGATAATGGGTAAGGCGATTGGACGAAGGAGTAATATTTAATTATGAATAGCGAACCGAGGTTATCGATTATTGTACCAGTATATAATGTTGAAAAGTATTTAGAAAGATGTATCGAATCAATTAGAAGTCAAACATTTACAGATTATGAAGTGATATTGGTGGATGATCAGTCGCGTGATAGCTGCCCGGCTATCTGCGATAGATACGCGCAAATAGATGAGCGTTTTGTCGTGATTCATAAGACTAATGAAGGACTTGGCTTGGCTAGAAATACGGGCCTTAATGTTGCCAAAGGAGCTTATATAGCTTTTGTGGATTCGGATGACTACCTTGAAGCGAATATGTATGAAGAGCTTATCAAAGCGGCTTATCAAGGTGAAGCTGATATAGTCTTTTGTGGATATAATAAGGTGACAAGCCGAGGCCGTGTTGTACCAGCGCCAATAGTAGATAAAAGAACTAAATTGGCAGGTGAGAAGGCAATAAGAGCTTGCTTGCTAGAAATGATTGGCACAAAGCCAAAGCAAAAGAAGGATAATTGTTACGGAACGTCGGTTTGGAAAGCGATATATAAGAGTGAAATAATCAATGAACATACAATTCGGTTTTGCTCGGAGCGAGAATTTATTTCCGAAGATATGATATTTCAAATTGACTATTTACAATATGCGAAGTTGATTGTGGCACTGCCAGAATGTTTTTATAATTATTGCAATAATGAGAATAGTCTTACCAAATCATACAAGGCGGATAGGTTTAAAAGGGAAGTTGCCTTATATGAAGAGGTATTACACAAGATGTCACAATTAGTACCGCAAGAAGGATATGATTTGCGAGTTAAAAGGCTTTTGTTGGCAAGGGCGAGGGTGGCAGCGACAGAGCTTGTCAGGCACAAGAACCAATTGGGAACGAAAAGAGTTCTTAAGGAAATGGCAGCGATTAATGGGGACGAGATACTTCAAGCAATTCTACAGGAATACCCTACTTACCAATTACCAATGCAACAACGACTTTTCTTTTTCTGCATGAAAAGGAAATGGGTATTATTAGAATATGCTTTGATACAGTTGAATATGCTAAGGAAAGGGATGCCTAAAGATGTCTAGTAGCATGAAAAGGTCATATACTCATATTATATACGTGATTATAATGATTTGTTTGATAGATAATCAGTCAGGGTTTGCGAGGGTGGTTACTAGCTCACATCTACAGATTTTAATAGCCTTTTGTTTGAGTATAGTATATCGCTATTTGGTTACAGGCGATGTTATGACCATTAGAATTAAAAGCGATGATATTGTTTTCTATGACTTCATTGTTCCCTGGATTGTGATTATGTTCTATTCGGTGGTTATTGAGCTAATCCGAGGCAATCCCTTATCTTATATTGCAAGGTCAGTCATGATAGTCTTATATATTTTGGTTTCGTATTTACTAGCATACTGGTCGCATAAACGGTTTGGTGCAGAAAGTATCAAATTGACATTTATGGCATGTATTCTAAGTAATACTTATGTAGTGATTCAATTGTTTATAAAGTCAGGACTACGAAATGCCATTTTAGAAATGCTATCACTTGGTTCAAATAGTAGCTCGATTTTGGAAATACATACCTTAACATATATCTTTGGCTTCTTTTTACTGTATTACTTTTTTTCTGAAAATGAAAAAAAGTGGAGCAAGGTGAGCATTTCATTGCTATTTGTCTACTTAGGCATGAAAAGGGCGGTTTTTCTGGCATTATTTATAGCTTTAGCCGTTGGTATAGTATTAAAGAAGGTCGATAGCAAATACCGTAATTTAGTAATAAAAATTTCGTCAGTTATGGTGCTTATAGGTATTTTTGCTTATCTTTATATTATTAGAGTTGGTATCCTTGAAGCGATAGCAGATAGCTATAACATCAAGACGATGTCGCGGATAAAATTCTGGAATTATTTTCGGATATACTATGAATTTTCACCAAGCTTTTGGGGTCGGGGAATATCTTTTTGTGAGAAGATAATGATGATGTCCGCGAGGGAGTTAAATATTAGTTATGTAACCAATCTCCATAATGACATTCTACGGTTATATATCAGTATTGGCTTTGTTCCAATGATTCTTTATGTATGGTATTTTATAACGGCAAGAACGCAGCATATCCATAAAGCGGCGGCTAAGGAATCGGCATATCGATATTTTGTCCTAGCTATTTATTTTATTATTACGATGTTTTTCTCGAATGTTGGATATGGCTTTTCATGTAACCTGATATTTATGATTCTTGTTCTAAATATATTAAGCGAAGGTAAGTTGAATAAAAATAAATTAAAATGAGCAAGGCCAAGAAAGGTGATTAGCGGTGAAAGAACTTTTACTATCAGAACGACAAGAGATTGCATTTAAGATTTTATGTGAACTGCATGAGATTTGTGACAAATTTAAGATAAATTATTTTCTGGGATACGGCACTTTAATAGGGGCAGTCAGGCATCAAGGATATATTCCTTGGGATGACGATATTGATGTATGGATTGCGATTGATGATTATGAAAGATTGTTAACGATTTTGGCGAGGGAGTCAAGCTATAAGCTTCTTAATAGCATTGATAATAAGGACTGGCCAGCGCCATTTTCGAAAATATATGATGCACAGACAATTGAGCGTGACGAAGAATCGAAACTAGATAGTAAAATAACAAAAGGGGTAGCAGTGGATTTATTTCCGTTATTTTCGTGTGTTGATAACAAGTCGTGGATAAAGCGAATCACCCGCTATCGTAATATGAGTTGGCGAATGTTCAAGCTGGATAATGGCTTATACCCTCATCAGACAATTATAGAAAAAATTAAGTATTGCTATTTGAGGCTACAAAAGAAAATCGGTTTTGACATATTATATTGGAAAAATAAATTATTAAGAGAAGAAAAAAGTAATAAAAAGACTGAACTAGTGGGCTGTCCGATATCACCATATGGAAGCAAAGACATATATCACAAAAGAGCTTTTGAAAAAAGAACAAAGGTAGTGTTTGGTGGTCGACAATTCTATGCGCCAAGCAGGTGGGCGGAGGTGTTAAAGCATATCTATGGTGATTATATGCAGCTGCCGCCGAAAGAAAAGAGAATCTCGCACCATAAAACTAGAGCATATCGTCTTTAAGAGCAAAGCTGTCTTAATTAGCTTGAATGTATCACAGCTTATCTTGTGGGGTTAATAATGAATAAATTATTGAAAAAGGCATTAGAAAAGTACCATAGAATACCACTTCCAGCCAAAGCAGCTGGCTGGTTCATGGTCTGTGCCATATTACAAAAAAGCATATCGATTATTACGACGCCGATATTCACTAGAATATTAACGACAAGTCAATATGGTCAATACAGCATGTATCAAGCTTGGTTGGCAATCTTAAGTCTAATTACAACCTTTCGGTTAACCTATAGCGTTTTTAATAAGGGAATGTTGAAATATTCAAAAGAAAAGGATATATATACATCAACGATGCAAATGACAATAACAGGGATAACAATATTGTGCTTGGTTATTTATCTTTTTTGCATGGATAGTATCAATCATGTAACTGAGCTAGGAAGCACGATAACCCTTTTTATTTTTCTGGAATTGTTATTTGAGCCGGCTATGACATTGTGGATGTTACGCCAAAGATATGATTTCAAATATAAAAAGGTCGTCATTGCAACAGTCCTATTGGCAATCCTAAATCCGCTCGTTGGGGTCACTGCAGTATTGCTATCGAAGGATAAGGGGCTTGTCAGAATTCTTTCTTGTATCGTTGTTACTAGTTGCTTTGGACTGTTTTTTTATATCGTGAATTTAACAAAGAGCAAATGCTGGTTTAAAGTAAAATATGCGGTTTTCGCATTGAAATTTAATGTTCCGCTAATGCCGCATTATCTCTCAACATATATTTTAAGCCAATCGGACCGGATTATGATTCAAAAGCTGCGTAACCTAAGTGAGGCGGGTATCTATGGGGTGGCATATAGCTTGGGAATGGTGATGAAGATAGTAACGGATGGTATTAATATTTCCATCGTGCCGTGGATGTATCGCAAGCTAGAAGATAAAGAGTATGATGAGGTTGCCAAAGTGGTTCATTCCTTGACGATGTTGGTTATGCTGCTGTGTATCTTGTTTATTATCTTTGCTCCTGATTTGATTGGTCTTTTGGCAGGTGCGAAATATCAAAGAGCTGTCGATGTGATTTTGCCGATTGCGGCTAGTATCTTTTATATCTTTGTGTTTGGCATTTTGGGGAATATTCAGATTTTTTATGATGCTAATAAATTCACGATGTATGTATCTATAATCGGGGCAGTGATGAATATTATCTTAAACTATCTATTTATTCCACGGTATGGATTTGTTGCAGCAGGATATACAACCTTGGTGTGTTATATGTTTTTCACAATGGCACATTTTCTATTTACCGTTAGATTATTAAGACGCAAAATAGGAAGTGGCTTATTTAAGATGAAAAGGTTGCTGATAATGTCGCTGATTCTTAGTGGGACGGTAATTTTAATGAGTATCTTATACAAATATTTTGTGATTCGCTATCTACTAATAGTGATAATCATGTTGATATTATTGACTAAACGACGATATTTTATTGATATCATTGGCAAAATGAGAAGGATATAATGATGAAAAAAGAAATAGAGCTAAAAGAAATTCAAGCGATTGCGATGAATATTCTGGGACAAATCGCCAAGCTATGTGAAGAATTAAATCTGAGATATTACTTGATATATGGCACATTACTTGGTGCAGTTAGGCATCAAGGATACATTCCCTGGGATGATGATTTGGATATTATGATGCCAAGAGAAGACCACGATATCTTGATAGCTTATTTGAGAGAAAATATTGCTAAGTATCATAATTTAGAAGTATTTAATCATGAGAACAACCCTAAATATCCCTATATGATAACCAGAATAAGCGACCAGCGTTACCGCCTTATCATGAACAATGAAAAGGAATATGGCATGGGTGTATTTGTTGATATATACCCCTTTGATGGTTTAGGTCAAACCAAGAAGGAAGCACTTCGATATGCCAGAAAGGGTGATTTGTTATCAAGCCTTTGCTATCAAGCGACGAGGAGACGATTTGCATTTGAGGCAACGAGAACGACCCTGCGTAAAATAGTTAAGCTGCCAATATTCATAGTCGCTCATCTATGTGGTAAAAATTTTTTCCAAGCTAGGCTGCAGAAATTGGCAAGGGTTAAGTCATATGACAAGAATGAGTATGTGGGATGCATCATATGGCATGAATCGGGAGCAAAAACGATATTTCCGCGCAAATGGTTTGAGGGCTACCAAATGTTGTTATTTGGTTCGGGGTCGTTTCGGGTACCGATAGAATATGAGGCTTTTTTGGAGCAGGTTTATGGGGACTATATGAAGCTACCACCTCTAAAGGATAGGGTCGGGCGACATGGTTACAAAATCTTTGAACGATAAAAAAAGAAATAGGATATAGCAAAGGCATAGAGCGCTTTATAAAAAATGAAATGTGAGGAATTTTTATATGCAAGCAATTATTTTGGCAGCAGGGATGGGCAAGAGATTAGGTTCTTTAACTAAAGTAAATACAAAGTGTATGATAAAAGTAAATGGTGTGACACTAATTGAAAGAATGCTTAAGCAGCTTGATTATAAGGGACTTTCACGTATCGTGTTAGTTGTAGGATACGAAAAGGAAAGGTTGATTGACTATATTGCGGCACTTAATATTAGGACGCCAATAATATATATCGAAAATCCGGTTTATGACAAAACCAATAATATTTATTCGCTGTCATTGGCTAAGGAGTGGCTGTGCAAAGAAGAGACATTGTTACTTGAATCCGATTTGATTTTTGAAAGCGCAGTATTAGATGAAATTATTTATGATAAGCGAGAGAACTTGGCATTGGTAGATAGGTATGAAAGTTGGATGGATGGTACGTGTGTCAGTATCGCTTCTGATGACAAAATAGATAAGTTTGTCCCTAGAGAAGACTTTAGCTTTGATGAAATGAAAAATTACTATAAGACAGTTAATATATATAAATTTAGCAAGGTCTTTTCGCGGAATATATATGTTCCGTTTTTGGAAGCATATTCAAAAGCGTTAGGTAACAGCGAGTATTATGAGCAGGTTTTAAGAGTCATAACGTTAGTTAATGATTCTAAGCTGCGAGTGAAGAAGCTAACAGGGCAACGGTGGTACGAAATCGACGATATTCAGGATTTAGATATTGCAGCTTCAATCTTTAATTCAGATACAGAGGGGAAGGTAGCGATGATGCAAGAGCGCTATGGTGGATATTGGCGCTATCCCAAGCTCATTGATTTTTGTTACCTAGTTAATCCGTATTTTCCGCCAACCAAATTAATGGATGAAATCAAAGCGAATTTTGAGAAGCTAGTGACCCAATATCCTTCAGGGCAAGGCGTTAACTGTCTGCTAGCAGCGAAGAATTTCAGGGTGAATCCGAAGAATATTTTAGTCGGAAATGGCGCAGCAGAACTAATCAAATCATTAATGAGCAAATTAAAAGGAAAGGTTGGTTTTATACAACCGACGTTCGAAGAATATCCCAATCGCTACAATCAAAAGGCATCGGTCTTTTTCACCCCAAGTGATAAGTTTGCTTATACAGTGGATGAGATAATTAACTTTTTTGATAAGCAAGATATTGATAATTTGGTAATCATAAATCCAGACAATCCAACAGGCAATTATTTTCCCAAGAAAGATATTTTGCGGTTAGTAAGCTGGGCGAAGGATAGGCAGATTATTTTAATTATTGATGAATCATTTGTCGACTTTGCCGACGAAGCAGATAGTACGATAATAGGGCAAGACTTCCTAGTCGATAACGCACATCTATATGTGGTGAAAAGTATCTCCAAAACAAAGGGGGTACCAGGGCTGCGGCTGGGTGTTTTGGCAGCTGGTAATGATAAAATGATTAAGCTGCTCAAAGAGGATGTGGCAATCTGGAATATCAATTCATTGGCAGAATTTTATATGCAAATTGAGGAGAAATATCATGATGATTACAAGGAATCTCTGGTTAGGATAAGGCAAGAGCGCGCCGAATTTGAGCTGGAGCTTCAGAAAATCAAGGGCTTAAGAGTTATTCCGTCACAAGCCAATTATGTTATGGTCGAGATTACCAAGGGTATTACAGCAAAAGAACTAACGAAGATACTGCTAATTAAATATAATTTGTTTGTCAAGGATTTGTCGGGAAAGCTGAATAATAAACCATATCTGCGACTGGCAATTAAGACGCCGGTAGATAATAATAAATTGCTGGCGGCATTGGTAAATGAATTATCGTAGAGGGGAAGCTTATGAAGAAAATAGTCATAGTTGGCGGTGGTAATGTTGGTACTCAGCTAGCTGTTCATTGTGCAAAAAAAGGTCACGATGTAATGATTTATACACCAAGATATAAAGAGTTTAAGGAAATCCTCACGATTGTTGATGATAGGGGTCAGATTATTGGTCAGGGGCGGATAAATAAGGCGACCGACGACGCTAGGGAAGCGTTTGAAGAAGCTGATATCATTTTTGTGACGGTTCCAGCCAATTGTATGGAAGCGGCGGCGAACAAGATGATGCCCTTTATTAGCAGTAAGACCATGATAGGGATTATTCCGGGGATAGGCGGCAGTGAATTTATTTTTAGTACCTGTAAGGACAAAGGGGCTTGTGTGTTTGGTTTGCAGCGAGTGCCTTCAGTGGCGCGGCTTGTTACTTATGGTCAAAGTGTTTGTGCCACAGGGTATCGACAAGAATTGCATTTAGCAGCAGTTAATGGGGGAGATACGGATATATGTTGTGAAGTGGTTTCGGATTTGTTGGAGCGGCCTTGTGTAGCATTACCAAATTATCTAAATATCTTACTGACACCATCAAATCCGATTCTCCATCCAACAAGGCTTTTTGTTTTATTTAGTGAATACCGCCAAGGCGTAGCGTATTGTCGCAATCCCTTCTTTTATAAAGAGTGGGAGGATAGGTCATCAGAATTACTATTAGCATGTGATGAGGAAATCCAGAGAATATGCAAAAGGCTTAAGGAATTTGATTTGAGTTATGTCAAATCGCTAAAGAGTCATTATGAGGTTGCTGACAAGAGCGCATTAACTGATAAGCTAAGAAGTATCAAAAGTCTTGCAAGAGTGCAGGCCCCTGTCAAAAAATTAGATAATAAATATATCCCAGATTTTTCATCAAGATATTTTATTTCGGATTTTCCTTTTGGTTTAGCGATATTAATTCAGATTGCTGAATTTGTGGATTTGGAAGTGCCAAATATGCATAAAGTATATGATTGGTTTAAGGGATTAGGATTGGGATTTGACGAATTCGCTTTTGTGAAATATAATATTAATAGTTACGAAGATTTCAAAGCTTTCTATAAGGGAGTTAGATAACGGTCTTATGTTGAATAGTATTAATTGATTTGATTAAAAAGGAGGTGGAGAGCAATGTCAGGTCGAAGTAGTAGGAGCAGGTGCAGTATGGTCTGTTCCGTGGTAAGTGTAGATAGTGACCCGCTTTTGCGTGGGGTTGCTTTCTACCATGCGAAATAGATAGACCATCATTTTGATGGGATGATATTGTCCTGCTCATACATTGTAACAGTTAACAAAGATTAATGTATGAGAGGGAAGATTAATGAAATTTAGAGCAAAAGAAAAAACGATTACACAAAGAAAAAATGAATGTGAAGAGACACTTCGTCAATTCGCATTTATGGAAGAGCAAGAGCTATTAACCTGTTTAGAGACTTCGAAACAGGGTGTTTCTGTTACAGCGGCAGCGGAGAAGTTAGAAGCAGTTGGGCGTAATGCGATTACGACTGATAAAGAAAAAGGCGTATTTGGGCGTTTGATGGAGGCGCTTATCAATCCTTTTAACATGGTTTTATTTATTGTCGCGGTCATAACATTTATGACTGACGTGGTGGTCTCTAAGAAGGTTGACATTACGACATCGGCGATTATTCTTGCTTTAATCCTAATTTCTAGTATTATATCCTTCGTGCAAGGTGAGAAATCAAATAATGCGGCAGAGCAGTTATCGAAGATGATTTCCAATAAAGCTGATGTATGGCGTGATGGTGAACTTATCGAGATTGGAATGGAAGAAGTGGTGCCAGGAGATATCGTTAAGTTATCAGCTGGAGATATGATTCCTGGTGATGTCAGATTCTTAGTGACTAAGGATGCCTTCGTTGCCCAGTCAGCATTAACGGGTGAATCAGCACCGGTCGAGAAGTTTGATAAGCTACGAAATGAAAAAGAAGATGCCCTAACAGATTTATCAAGAATCGGCTTTATGGGGACGAACATCTTAAGTGGAAGTGCCACGGCGGTGGTATTGATGACAGGGAATAATACCTATGTTGGTTCAATGGCAAGAAGCTTAAGTGGTGATAAAGCTAAGAATAGCTTTGAGCGTGGTGTGGACTCGGTTTCCCATCTGTTAATTCGCTTTATGCTAATAATGGTACCAGTTATCTTTTTAATAAATGGGATAACAAAGCGTGATTGGGGTGCCGCCTTACTGTTTGCAGTTTCGATGGCAGTGGGACTTACCCCGGAGATGTTACCGATGATTATGACATCAACATTAGCTAAAGGCGCGGTTTCAATGGCGAAGCATCAGACAATTGTTAAGACTCTTTCGGCTATTCAGACCTTTGGTGAGATGGATATTTTGTGTACCGATAAGACGGGAACACTTACAGAAGATAAGATTATTCTCGAGAAATATATGGATGTTCATGGACGTGACGATGAACGAATATTGCGCCATGCTTATCTAAATAGCTATTTTCAGACGGGGTTAAAGAATTTGATTGACCTTGCAATTATCAATAGAGCAAGTACTAATGAGATGGCAAGCTATCTAGTAGATTATACTAGAGTAGATGAAATCCCCTTTGATTTTGCCCGTCGTCGAATGAGTGTAGTACTAGAGAATAAAGGTGGAAAGCGCCAGCTTATCACTAAGGGGGCAGTGGAAGAAATTATCTCGATTTGTAAGTATGTTGAGCATGATGGAGAAGTACAACCGTTAGATAGTGAGCATTTAGCGGAAGCGATGCGAGTATATGAAGAACATAATAAGGATGGTTTACGGGTTATTGCTGTAGCGCAGAAGAATGATGTTGCTGGGGTTGAAGTGTTTGATGTTGGTGATGAAAGAGATATGGTATTGATTGGTTTCATTGGTTTCCTTGACCCACCAAAAGAAAGTGCTGCCAAGGCAATTACGGCGCTTCGCGAAAATGGGGTGCGAGTGGTAGTCTTAACTGGTGATAGTGAAGGCGTTGCGATTAAGGTTTGTAATAAGGTTGGAATTGCGACAACGAAATGTTTTTCAGGTAAAGATGTTGAAGCGATGAATGAGGAAGAGCTTTTAGCAGCAGTAGAGACCTGCGACCTCTTTAGTAAGCTTTCACCAGAACAAAAGAAACGGGTTGTCGGGGCCTTCCAAAAGCACGGACATACGGTTGGTTACATGGGTGATGGTATCAATGATGCCCCAGCACTACATGCGGCGGATGTCGGTATTTCGGTAGATAGTGGTGTTGATATTGCTAAGGAGACGGCGGATATTATTCTCCTTAAAAAAGATTTGATGGTTCTTGAAGAGGGCGTAATTGAAGGTCGAAAGACTTTTGGAAATATTATCAAATATATTAAAATGGCAACTTCAGGTAACTTTGGAAATATGATTTCAGTGATGGTAGCTAGTATTTTCTTACCATTCTTACCAATGCTACCAGTGCAGCTTTTGACTCAGAATTTACTTTGTGATTTCTCGCAAATAGGCATACCTTTTGACCGAGTGGATAAGGAATATTTGAAAAGTCCTAGACGTTGGGACCCGAAGAGTATCAAGCGTTTTATGTTACTTATGGGACCGTTAAGCTCGATTGTTGATGTCCTTTGCTTCGCAATTATGTGGTGGGTTATTAAGGCTAATACGGTAGACCAAGCACCACTTTTCCAGGCTGGTTGGTTTATCTTTGGGACACTTTCGCAGATATTAATTGTGCATATGATTAGAACGAGTAAGATACCATTTATTCAAAGTAAAGCATCAATACAGCTTGTCTTGTCGACATTTATTATTGGAGTGATAGCTATAGTGATGGTATTTACCCAGATAGCACGAGGCTTTGATATGAAGACCCTACCCCTTGGTTATGTGCCATGGTTAGCATTGCTGTTGTTGGGATATTCATTGATAGTACAATTGTTTAAGGGAATATATATCAAGAAGTTTGGCGATTGGTTGTAGGAGATTACCAGTTATTAACGGCGTGCTCAGCAAAGCCGGTGAGACCGTCGATATCAAGCTTAGTATTATTATCTAAGATGATGTGGCCTTTGAATTCACCAAACATTTGATGGGTATTGTTATCTACCCAGAGAAGCTTAGTTTTGGTTTCACGGTCATAGGTGGGCGTTAAAGTTAAATCTAGGCGCCCATCACTATCATATAAATGCCAGGGCTCCATGTATGTGGGTCCTGGTTTTATTTTAACGGTTCCTAATTTGTAAATATCATCCTTATAGAAGACACAATTCTCGGTGGCATTTGAAGTATCGCCAAAGCCACAGCCTAGATTAAAGCCAATCACATCACCATTTAAATATCCCGAGCAAGAAGACCAATACCATTCATTATGAAAAGGCCAGACGCCACGACCCCAGTCAAGTAAGCCCCATGCATCATTATCGAAGATGTATTCTTCGCCATTGACGCTGACCTTTGCGTAAGCCTTTAAGCAGCTGACTTTATGATTGTAGTAAAAGGCATTAGGGTGTTCGTGAAAAGGAACATTGATAACTAAGGCATGAGGAGTTAGGGGTAGGAGGGTAACAGTTGCCTCAAAGCCACGGCATTTAGCGGTTAATGTCCTTATGCCCCGACAGTTCTCAAAACGCATAAACATACCCCTTTTATTATATTCAACAACACCATTATCCTGTGCACTAGCGCCAAGCTTTAGTGAGTTAAAAGGTAGGACTAAGATTTTATCTTTGACGAAGATATTCTTGCCAGTTTTGAAATCAAACAGCATAATGCCCACTTGCCCGGCATAACTAGCATGACCAAGGGTGAATTGGAGGGCGTATCGGCGATTGGATACTTGATACCAGTCCCATTCCTTGATACGCCAAGGCATTGCTTTGATATTTTTGCGATGATAATGAAGCAGACCTTTAGAGGACCATCCCGGATTAGGACGACCAGCTTCATCTAATACATGAGCTGACTTAGTAAAACGCTTTTGCATAAATAGAAATCTCCTTAGAAAGGCTTTGCTTCGTTAGTTACCCTGCTGGGTGAAGATCAGAATTCCAGAAGGTAGTTGATGAGAGGGCACCAAAGCCACTGACAGTGATTGCGCCATAGCTTGAACAATCAAAACTGATAGTATAGCTTTGACCGCGATAAACGGCTGTTGCTGAATCTTGACCTTCGAATTTAGCGATATTGGTATTAAATATTACTGAATTAGATTCGCCATCATAGATGGTAAAGTTGAAGCTAGCGGCATCGGTATTAGAGATAGTTATATATTGGAATTGGCCAGATGAACCATTGGTGTAATAACCATATAAAGGAACATACTTGCTAGTAACATTCGTTGGTTTCGTGGTTGCTGTTGGTGCTGGCGTCGAAGTTGAAGTCGGCGGCGCTGGTGTTGGTGAAGGTGTCTTAGTTGGTGCTGGCGTTGCGGTTACAGTTACCGTTGGCTTGACGGTGGTCGTTGGCTTGGGGGTCTCACTGACAGGAATTCCCGCTATTGATTCTTTGCTTATATGCTCGCCAGCAATCGGTGAGATAGTTGGCGAAGGAGTTGTGGTATTAGTTGGTGCTTCGGTTACTATCGGGGTCGCTTGTGCGATTGGTTCAGTTACTTGCTTCTTGCCACAACCAGCGATTGTCACCATTAGACAAAGGCTTAAAGCGATTGTTGTTTTCTTCATAATTATTTATCCTCCAATGTTATCAAAACGTATTTATTAGCAATTTTATCGTATTATATGTGTTTAAAAACAGTGTTATTTTATAATACCACAAAATCATAGTCAAATCAAAATATGTACCGAAGTTCCTTGACCAAGAATACTTTCTATTTTCATCGGGCTTTCGTTGTATAACATTTGTAGGCGTTTCTTGACGTTGGTGACGCCAATGCTTTGACGATTATCTTCATCATTTTCATCGGGAGAATTATTGATATGATTTAGTATTTCACTGGTCATGCCACAGCCATTATCTTTGACAATAACTAAAAGCTTGGTGTCGATATAACGGGCTATGATGGAGACGCAACCACCGCTAGGCTGAGCTTCCAAGCCGTGAATGATGGCATTTTCAACTAAGGGCTGAATAATCATTGAGGGAACCATGTGAGTGCGACAATCATCGCTAATATCGATAACATAGTTTAGGCGATGCCCGAAACGCATTTTCTGGATAAATAAATAATTTTCGACAATCTCCATTTCAGTGGATAATGAGACTAGCTGATTAACGGTCGTTAAGGTGTGTCTAAGGAGGTTGGAAAGGCTACTAATCATTTCGCCAGTGGCGTTGGCACCTTCTATTTGTGCTAATGAACAAGTGCTATTTAACGTATTGAATAGAAAGTGCGGGTTGATTTGCATTTGCAGGAATTTAAGTTCTGATTCCTTTAAAAGATTTTCCATTTTAATGCGGTCGAGGGTTTCTTTTTGTAGCTGGAATTCCATCTCTGTTTTCTGGAGCATGGCGTCTTGGGATTGCTTTAACTTTTCGACCATAGAATTATAGGAATCGGAAAGGATGTCTATTTCATCGACTTTGTTTGGGCGATATTCACTAGTAGTCGAAGTGCCGCCAGCCGCTTCATAGAATTTGACACTTAATTGTCTAATTGGAGTAGCAATGTGCATCGATATATTGTAGGCGAAGATAATACATAGCAAGGTGAAGAAGAAAATGGTTATATAGGCGATGATGTTGGTCTTGCCATAGGTGCTTAAGGTGGAATATGAATATTGTTGTGATTCGGTTACTAAGGCACCGATTGCCAAAGAAGATTGGTTTTGGAGGTAACTTTTTAGTCGTTCTAAGGCAACGATATTCTTTTGATAGTTAAGCTTAAGGTCGGGCTTAGCATCTAGAAAGGCCATAATCTGCAAGCCATCACTATTATAGCTATCTAAGATGGCGAGCATGTCACTATAGATATAAGTATTATCATTATATTGTTTGGCGAGGTTGTTAATAGTGCCAAAAGCCTTCTGGTAACTATTATTATAAGCGATTCGATAATCAAGGCTTTGGTTATAGTAGTAGTTCTGCGTATTATCATACATTTGTGATATTTCATGGGTGAAATCCTGCATCTCTAACATCTGTGACAAGTACATTGCATTTTGGCTATTGGTGCGATAAAAGAAGAGTAAAGAGAACACCAAAAAGATAACCACCAAGATGATGATGATTAAATAATGTTTTAATATTTTCCACATCAAGCTTTTCTTGCTTGGAACGACATATTTCATCGATAATCCCTCCTTAAGTGCTTATAACGATTGATTGGAAATGCTCGATAGTCGATATTCCTTGGGCGTCATCCCCGTCAATTTCTTAAAGACGCGACAGAAATAATTCTGGTCGTAGTAACCAATTAATTCAGCTACCTGCGCGATGGTGTTATTTGGGCTAAGGAGGTATTCCTTTGCCAATTCGATACGCTTAGTAGTGATGTATTCGGTATAGGTTACGGCAAATTGGTCTTTGAAAATCTTGCTAACATATTGTGGTGAAAGTCTTAAATGAGTAGCCATGTGTTCTAGTGAAAGCTTTGAAGCATCGGTTAAGTGGGTATTAATATATTGCTCTGTTTTGCGAATCAAGGAATAATTAGGGGTCTGTATTTGTTCAGTCAAGGTGGTTATTAGGTTGTCTAGATAGCTAGAGCTAAAGGTCAAAAGTTCTTCATCATTTTCTAAATAGGCAAATGACGAAAATGGCCACTTAGAATGAAACGGCTCCATGTCAAAGCCCAGCGTGTGGATAGTGTGCTTAAGCGAGGCAAATAACTGTGTCAGATATTCCTTCTTTAGGTTTAAGTCAGTTTGGGAAGCAATAATATGAATGACAATATCTTTGGCGGTCTTCCAAGCGTTGCCGATATTTTTTTGGCGCAGTTCATCGATTAATTGCGTTTCCGCTTGATATGGATAAGGGAAGGGGCAAGCAATTGGTGCGGTGGGCGCAAATATCTTAATCTCACCAGCCTTTAAAGTGAAAAGCGTTGATAAGGCTTCTTGATAAGATAAATGAAACTTATCAGGGTGGTTGTGGATGGTACCAATGGAGATAGCCGCGGCCAGCCGATGGTAATTTAATTTGCGCAAAACCTCCTTGGAAATTAATAAGCTTTCAGTGACAAAATTATATTGTTTATTAGATGAAATGAATATCGGGATGTAATTCAACATGAAATTACCCGTCAAATGAAAACACAAGTAGTTTAACGATTCGGAAATAGAGTTTATTATTTTTTCACGAAACAAAGTGTAATGAATGGAATCTTCGCGGATGCTGTCTGCCAAATCCTTTAAGATAACAATTATGAAATAACCTTGCTGGATGTTGTAGTTAAAGAATTTCTCATAAAAGGACGCATCCTTAGTTAAGGTGCCACCACTAATATAGGATTTAACCAGTTCTTTATTAACCATTTTCTTGATAGCGAGGAGGTTATCTTCAAGCGGCTGGTGGTATTTATGGAGGTTTTCATTTTCTAGACATTCGATGATGCGAGATAGCTTGCTAACAATGGTAGTGGGGTGAAAGGGCTTTAAGAAATAGGCTTTTGCCCCTAATTCGATAGCTTTTTGCATGTATTCGAAATCATCATATGCGGAGATGATGATAATTTTGGTGTCGGGAAATTCCGACAAAATCTGTTCAGTTGACGCCAGGCCGTTAATGCCGGGCATTCGAATATCAATGACGATAATATCGGGCTTGAGTAGCCTGGTTTGCTCGAGGGCATCCATGCCGTTTTCGGCTTCACCGACTATTTCGATATTGGGAAAATATTTGTTTAAGATATTACAAAAGGCATGACGTGCCAAATATTCATCATCAGCAATTAATAATCTGAGCATAATATACCATCCTTATCGGTGTCAAAAGACCTTTTTGGTGCCAAAAAACCTTTTGACACACTAATCATTGTATAAAAAAAGCAGAAAGAAAAAACTGGATAATTTTATTATTATAGCATATATTTAGGGCGCGATTGGTAAGTGATACTAAATGTCTTTGCTAGGCTGATTAAAATATTGCTATTATCAGAAGAAGTCTATGGATACAAGTGAAATGTGAAAAGCTATAATTACGTTATCTAAGTAACAAAAACAACAAGAAGGAGAGAAAAATGAAAAACAAGGTGAAAAGAAGTTTACTAAGCTTGGTCTTAGTAGGAGCAATGGCGGTAGGAATCACTGGCTGCGGCACGGCAAAAACATCAGAGCCAGCTGCATCAGAAGGTGATAGTGAAGCGACTGTAGCGGAAAGTGATGAATTGTATATTGAGGTTTCAGCACTTGGTAGTCTTCCTTATTTCTATGACCATAAGATGGGAATGGAGATGGCAGGCAAAGAATTAGGCGTTAGAACAGAGTACGTTGGACCAGCGGAGCTTGATATGAATGCAATGGTGGCAGCTTTTGAACAAGCGATTGCGAAAAAGCCAAACGGTATTTTAGTAGTTGGCTTTGACCCTCAATTAGAGCCAACCATCCAAAAGGCTACTGATGCAGGAATTCCGGTAGTTACCCTTGACGCAGACTTACCAGATTCAGCTAGAATTGCTTTTGTAGGAACTGGTAATGTGACTGCTGGTAGAATGGGCGGCGAAAAATTAGGTGAGCTGATGGAAGAAACAGGCAAGATGGCTTTAATCTTTAATCCAGGACAATCTAATCTTGAAGAAAGAGCGGCAGGATATCGTGAAGCGATGGAGAAATTTCCTGGCATCGAAATTGTTGAGGAAATTGATTCCCAACAGGATTCCGCGATTACAGCACAAAACGTAGCAACGATTCTACAAAAACATCCCGACCTTAAAGGTATTGCTTGTCTAGATGGGGCTAGTGGTTCAGGGGCAGTAACAGCAGTTAGAGAAGCGGGGCTTTCTGGTGCAGTTAAAATCGTGACGATGGATAGAGACGGCGAAGTATTAGACGGCATTGAAGAGGGTATCGTTTCGGCTTCAGTGGCACAGCAAACAGCACTTATGCCTTATTACGGTGTTCAAATTCTAATGAATTTGAATCGCTCTAAGATTGAGATTACATCTGATAATGCCGCGGCTGGTGTGTTAGGAATTCCAGCGGTAGTTGATACTGGCGTGGTTATTATAGATGCCGACAATGTTCAATACTTTAAACGATAACAGTGTGAGGGGTCGGCAATCAGGCGGTCCCTTATTATCCAACAGGAGATGATATTAAAGATGGCGAAACACTTATTAGAACTTAGAAATATCAGCAAGAAATTCCCCGGTGTCAAGGCATTGGACCATGTGGATTTGACCTTAGATGAAGGGCAAGTACTAGCCCTTGCTGGTGAAAATGGGGCGGGTAAATCCACCCTGATGTTAACCCTTGGCGGGGTCTATCAACCAGATGAAGGCGAAATCTTAATAGCTGGTGAAAAGGTAGTCTTTCAATCACCCTTAGAGGCGCAAAGAAGCGGGGTGGGCATCGTTTATCAAGAACTCAGTCTGATTCTAGAGCTTAGCATTGCCGAGAATATCTTTGCTAATCGACAACCGGTTAACAAATTGGGATTTATTAAGAAAGATAAGATTTATCAAGATACGAAAGAGATGTTGAAACTATTTAATATGGAACATCTAGACCCATCAATGCTGGTCAAAGATTTATCAATTGCCAATCGTCAAGTAGTAGAAATCTTAAAAGCGATGTCGTGCAATCCCAAGGTCTTGGTTATGGATGAACCCACATCATCACTGACAGATGTTGAAGTTAATGAATTGTTTAAGAATATCAAGATATTAAAAGAGCAAGGTATTGGGATTATTTATATTTCTCATCATCTCAATGAAATATTTGAGTTGGCTGATGAAGTGCTGATTCTAAGGGATGGAAAATACATCTGTGATGCGAAGGTTGCGGATATTGATGAAGATTTCTTAGTGACTAATATGGTTGGTCGAAAAATAGAAAATATCTATGGGACGCCAAGAATTCCAGCATCTGGTGAGGTTATCTTTGAAGCTAGGAGCATCACCAAAAAAGGTCTTTTTGAAAAGGTCTCTTTTACCGTTAAAAAGGGTGAAATAGTGGGAATGTCAGGGTTAGTAGGAGCAGGACGAACCGAGATAGGACGCGCTATCTTTGGAGCTGAACCAATAGATGAAGGGGTATTGTTATTAGATGGCAAACCCATTACAGTTAGTACTCCAGAACAAGCGATAAGGCTTGGTATTGGTTATATGAGCGAAGATAGGAAGGAACAAGGGCTTTATCAAGACTTTGATATGAAAGCTAATATCGCGGCTAATCGTTTGGCAGAATTTTCGCATAATGGCTTCATGAATGAAAAGCAGATAGAAGTAGTCGCAAAAGGGATGGTTAAGCAATTTGGCGTGGCTATTCCAAATATATATCATAAAATAGGAAAGCTTTCTGGTGGTAATCAACAAAAGGTTTTGCTAGCGGCATGGATTGGGATTGTTCCCAAATTACTGATTATTGACGAACCAACAAGAGGGGTCGATGTCGGTGCTAAAAGTGAAATATATTCTTTCATCAAGGACTTGGCAAACCAAGGTGTCGCTGTCTTGATGATATCATCAGATTTGCCAGAAATTCTGGGCGTTAGTGATCGGATTTTAGTTGTTAAGGAAGGTGAGATTGTTGGTAATTGTTCAACTAAAGAATCGAGTGAAGAATCAATCATAAGTATGGCAACAGGTATAGGAAAGCGAGGAACAGCCAGATGAGCGTAGTAAGAAAATTAGCAAAACAAAGAGAGTTCTTTATTTTTTTGATATTAACTGCTATTATGATAATAATGACGATATATTCACCGATTTTTTTGACCTTTAGTAATATTAGTGCGTTGATGCTAAGTCTTTCTATTGAAGTGTTAATTGCAGTAGGGATGACTAATTTAATGGTTAGTGGTGGATTTGATATGTCGGTGGGTTCGGTCTTAGCCTTTTCGGGGGCAATGGCGGGCATCGCCTTAAAAAGTGGACTGCCAGTAATCGTTGCCGTCTTAATCGGCATTGGAGTTGGTGCGATTGCAGGATTCTTCAATGGTTTTGTAGTGGCGAAATTAGGGATTAATGCCTTTGTTACAACATTAGCATCGTTAAGCCTTTTTAGAGGAATGACGTTGATTGTAACTCGGGGACAGAATATTTCTTCTTTGCCCGCAGGATTTAACGCCATTGGGCAAACGGTATTTGCGGGTGTGCAAGCTCCCATCTGGTACGCGTTGATTTTCATTGTAATAGGAGATTTGTTACTTAGAAAATCAAGATTTTTTCGGCGCAATTATTATATTGGTGGCAACGAAAAGGCGGCGCGATTATCGGGAATACCAATTGATAGAATGAAGATTATTAACTACGTTATTGTCGGTATTTTGGCCGGCTTAGCTGGAATTGTTATGACCAGTCGGATGGGAGCCGCGTCAGTTACCCAAGGAACTGGATTAGAGCTTCGCGTGATAACTGCGGTTATCATTGGTGGAGCATCACTGCAAGGTGGTGAAGGAACAGTTCTAGGGGCATTTTTAGGGGCATTCTTGATGACCTTAATCACTAATGTGCTAACGTTAACGGGAGTGGATGTCTACTGGCATACATTTGTAACTGGAGCAACGTTGATTATTGCCGTATTAATCGACCAATTTGGTAAAATCAGGAAGGAACGGATGAAATCTTGAATTCTTATGAAAGAGTAATGAATAGGTTGGCAGGTCGCAAGGTTGACCGCTTGCCAAATATGTGTTTAACAATGATGTTTGCAGCAAGACAAGCAGGGGTACCTTTTGGTCAATTTGTCAGTGATTATAGACTTTTGGTAGAAGGGACACTGAGATGTCATGAGAAATTTGGTTTTGACATGGTTTGTGCTGTTTCAGACCCAATGCGTGAAGCAGAAGGATTGGGTACGGAGGTATTAATTCCTGAAGATGGTGTACCCCATGCTAAAGAAAAGCGAATCAAAACGTTGGCAGATATTCAAACATTACGCGTGATAGACCCTTCTAGCGGGAAACGAATGAACGATCGCATTGAAGCGATTCGATTATTAAAAGCAAAGGTTGGCAATGATGTTCCAATTGTTGGTTGGATTGAAGGTGCAATTGCTGAAAGCTGCGATTTGATGGGTGTACAAGATTTTATGATAAATTTAATGGATGAACCAGAAAGTATGGAAGAGCTGATGGAGATTTGTATGACGCAGTGTCTTGCTTTTGCAAAAGCACAAGTAGAGGCAGGAGCAGATATTATTGGCTTAGGAGATGCGGCGAGTTCGCTTTTAGGTCCAGCACTGTATGAAGAGTATGCATTACCATATCAACAAAAGATGATAAGCGCAATTCATGAGATGGGGGCGAAGGTTAAGTTACATATTTGCGGCAACTTAAATGCAGTTATGGAACATGTGGCTAAGACGGGAACTGATATTGTGGATTTGGATTCGATGGTAGATATTAACAGAGCAGCTGAAATTCTACCAGAATCATGTAGTATTTGTGGGAATTTAGACCCCGTTTCGGTGCTGTTTAGAGGAAACCCGAAGCTGATTGCAAAAGAAGTAAATAGATGTATGGAAATCAAAGATAATAACCGTAATATAATCGCAGCTGGATGTGAGATTCCACGTGATACACCCGAAGAAAATGTCCTAGCGATTCAGGAGGCAATTATAAATTATAGGAGGTAGAAAATAGATGGCGAGTAGTAGAGAGAGACTGCATCAAACCCTAAACCATATTGAGCCAGAAGAGGTTGTTGTAGATATGGGGGCAACGGCGGTTAGTGGTATTAATGCTAATGCCCTTAAAAGGCTAAAAGATATTTTGGGGATGGAAGATAAGAAGATTTTCGTCCATGAGGCATTACAGTTATTGGGCGAAGTAGATGAAGATGTGAGACAAAAGCTACAGCTAGATTGTGTGGATGTTGGCAGCCAATCAACGATTTTTGGCTTTTCAACTAAGGGCAAGAAGCCGTGGACGATGCAAAGCGGTCTAGAGGTAGAGGTTCCTGAAGAATTTAACACAACGGTTGATGAAGCGGGCAGAACTTATATTTATCCTCAAGGTGATATGTCGGTTCCACCTAGCGGAATGATGCCCAAAGATGGCTTTTTCTTTGACAATATTACGAGAGGAAGCATTGAATTTGACGAGGATACGACCGGAGCCAAAGAAGACTTTGGTAAGGACTATGGAATTATTAGTGATGAAAGCTTGGCGGAATTGGAAGAGAAATGTAATGATTACTATAACAATACTGAGTATGGGCTAGTCTATAGTGGCAATCTTGCCGCAATCGGTGATTTTGCGATAATTCCTGGACCAAATGTAAAAGAACCAAAAGGCATCCGTGATTTACCTGATTTTATGATGGCACATTCACTTTGTCCTGACTATGTTCATGAAGTTTTAGAAATGCATGTAGAAGCGGGAATTGAAAACGCTAAACGAATATTTGAAGCTTGTGGCAATAAAATTCAGGTTATGTGTGTTTCGGGGACTGACTTTGGAACGCAAAATGGTCCGTTTATGTCACTGGATGCATTCAGAGAATTTTATAAGCCAAGATATCAACGGATTAATGATTGGATTCACGAAAATACCACATGGAAAACTTTCTTCCACTCTTGCGGTGCGATAACCAATTATTTACAAGACTTCCATGAATGTGGCGTCGATATTTTAAATCCTGTTCAACTGTCGGCTAAGGGCATGGATGGAAAAGAATTAAAAGAGAAATGGGGCGATAAATTTGTCTTCTGGGGTGGTGGTATTGATACTCAAAGAACGCTGCCGTTTGGAACGCCAGAGGAAGTTTACAATGAAGTAACTGAGCGTCTTAATCTTTTTGCGCCAGGTGGTGGTTTCGTTTTTAACACGGTTCACAATATTCAAAGTCAGACATCAGCTGAAAACTTAAAGGCAATGTTTGATGCAATTAACGACTATAAGCGGGTAAATAGTAAGTAGCCCCTTTATTTAGGCAATACGGTGTATGAGTCAAAAGCCAGTAACAAAGATAAAAAATCATCTTTGTTACTGGCTTTTTAGGGTCATAGTTTGGGGGCAGTGATAGTGTACATCTTGCAACAACCAATGAAGACTATGGGTATAGAGTGAAAGCTAGATAGCTTGTATAATCGAAACAAGATACGGAGGGTGGCTATGGTTGTATTAACGACACGACAAAGAGATGTATTACTGTATTTGATTGCCAAACCAGAGTATGCAACGATGGAAGACTTAGCAAGTTTTTTCTGTATATCAAAAAGAACTGTTTGGAATGACTTAAAACAGATAGATGCCTTTGTTGCTAAGACCAATACATATATTGAAAAGAAATCAAATGCAGGTGTTAAGATAGTTGCTAATGAAGAGGATCGTAGGTTCTTAAAGACGGCTGTAAAATCAATGGCTTCTAGGGTTTTGACAGCCAAAGAGCGTGAACTAGCAACGATTTTAATTGCTTTAAGTAATGATAATGTGACCTTAGAATATTTAGCCGCGGCTTGCTATGTTTCGCGCAAAACGACCATCAGAGATTTTGATAGAGTTGAACAAACGCTACGAGCAAATAATTTGACAGTGACTAAAAAGCAAGGCAAGGGCATTAGCATTAGCGGCGATGAAAAAGATATTCGGAAAATGTTCGAGAGAGCTATTTTTGACGCGGCTGTTGATGACACTATGGTTGATATTATTTATCGCTCAAGCAGGCTCTTAGATTATGAAGAAGTGGCACAAGCAATATTGTCAGATTTGGCAAAGGTTTTTGAGATGTCATATATTGACGACAGCAAAGTCAAAATCTTGATAGAGTTTAATTTACATCGCATTAAGCAAGGTGATAGTTTACAACGGATGGTCTTTGAAGAAACCAAGGAAGATGAGATTACCGAAGTGTTAGCCAAATATATAGATAGTATCTATGATGTTAAGTACCTTAAGAGTTTGCTGGTTTTTACGCGTATTTCGCATCGTAATAAGGTTATGGGTAATATTGATGATGAGGCGAGCGCAATAGCGGAATTTTTACTTGAAAGATTGCAGCTATTACACGAGATGAATGAAAATGTCATCGAACAAATTAGTGGTGGCTTTACCCAACATTTACGCGTAGCAATTTATCGTATTAAGAATAATATTACTATTGAAAATGAATTACTGAATCAAATCAAAATCAGTATTCCCCTAATTTATGCTTTCACTAAAAGAGAGCTAGCCAAATGTGAGAAAAGATATGGTCTGGACTTTGATGATAATGAGATAGCCTATATTGCGATGTATATATCTTCGATTTACGAGAATAGTCTAGCTGTCAATGATGGAATATCGATAATGCTGGTGTGCTCCTTTGGTTTGGCAACCTCATCAATCCTAAAAACGAGGATGCTATCAATCCTTCCCAATTGCGTTTTAGTAGGCCCTTTTAGTGAACAGCAGGCCATAGCATATATGCAGCAAAATGAAGTTGGTTTGATAATTGCGACCCATGATTTAGCAATTGATACAGTTAAGACGATTACGGTTAATCCATTATTAAATCCGCAGGATGTTGACCATATCAAAAATACTTTATTTCAAGTGTCATATAGCCGAATGTGTGATTTGTTTATTAAAGCATATTCAAAGTTAGAAGAAGAACAAACGCTAGATATTGCGCTCAAAGATTATGTTAACTATGACGATATTCAAATAGTTGAGCGATGCTCTAACTGGCAAGCGGCGATTGAGCTTGTCGCCCGCCCGCTTAAGAACAAAGGTCAGCTTGAGCAAAGATATATTAATAAGATGATTGAAGCGGTAATTTCGTTTGGAACTTATATGGTCTTAGTTGATGGGGTAGCCTTTATTCATGCGGGTACTAATGATGGTATCAATGATAATTGCACCTCGATATTAGTTCTCAAGCAACCAACTTCATTTGGCGAAAAGAATCCTAAGAATGTTTGGTGCTTGGTGGTGTTAGGTATTCGTAATAAAGAAGAAAATTCTTTGTTGAACTTAGTCCGCGTATTTGAAAATAAAGCCAATGTCTTGAAGCTGCGAGATGACAGAATTGAGATTGATGATATTTACAAGCTAACCTGCTAAGCAATGAAAAATAAACATAGTCCAAAAAACAGGAGGAAGAAGTGTGGCAATAATCAAACGAGAGAACATGACAGTAAAAGTTGAAGTGAGTAATTGGGAAGAAGCAATCAAAGCGGTGGGTCAAATATTGGTCGATGCTGATGATATCAAAGAGGGTTATGTCAAAGCAATGATTGAGGCCGTTAGAGACTTAGGTCCGTACATTGTTTTGACCCCAGGATTTGCTTTGGCTCATGCCCGTCCATCAGAGGATGTAATTAATAATTCAATGGCTCTAATTACATTGAAGGACCCGGTATCCTTTGGCAGTCCTAATGACCCAGTTAAGGTCATACTATGCCTAGCATGCGTTGACCAAAATTCACACCTAGAGTCCTTGCAGCAAATTGCAGGGCGGATAATGGCTGATGGAACCATCGCCAAGCTTAGTGCATGTGTTAGTGTAGATGAACTATATAACTTAATTAATGATTAAAAATATTACGAGGAAAGGGGGAAAACTAAGATGACAAGACCAAAAATTCAGATGGTGTGCGGATTTGGCTGTGGCTCTTCATTAATGTTAAAGATGAAGGTTGATGAGGTTATTAAGGAAATTGGTTATGAAGCGGACACCTTTTGCAGTGATGTCGCATCATGTGTCGCAAATGAATGTGATGCAATATTCATTTCGCAAGAATTAGCAGACCGCATTGAAGACCGTGCGACAGTACCGATTGTAGCGATTGGGAATTTCATGAACAAGAGTGAAGTCGAAGAGAAAACAAAGATGTATTTTGAAAGTATTAATAAATAGGGAGGGAAGATATTATGGCAGTATTCAATTTTATTATCAATGAGATATTTGGGCAAGGCGCAATTTTCTTAGCACTAATTGCCTTGATTGGTTTGTTACTACAAAAGAAATCTGTTACAGAAATTATCCGCGGAGTATTGATGACAGCGATGGGCTTTTATGTTCTAAATGCTGGGGTTGGTTTAATCACAGGGAATTCAATTAGCGGTATTGCCGATGCATTTAATGCAATAATGCCAGAAGCAGCAGCTAATACAACTTCCGTAGACATTGGGGCGGAATATGGTACCCAAATTGGCATTGTGATGATTATAGCTTTTGTAATCAACATCTTAGTTGCTCGTTTCACCAGATTTAAAGCAATATTCTTAACCGGACACATGCTCTATTGGTTCCCCTTTGTATTTATTGCGGCGGGTGTTGATGCTGGTTTAACAGGAACTAAATTAATTATTTTAGCAACGACCTTTACAGCGTTATACATGGTAGTATCACCGAACTTAATGAGACCATTCGTTAAAGCAGTTACTGGCGACGACTCATTTACTATTGGGCATCCAACAACGATACTATCAGTTATTTCAGGATTACTGGGTAAGGTCGTAGGTGATAAAGAGAAATCAACCGAGAAATTGAATTTTCCTAAATCATTAGGATTTCTAAGAGAAGTATCAATCACTGGTTCACTTGTGATTGCTTTAACCTACATTGTTATGGCGATTATCTTAAACGCGAATGGTCAAAACCCCGCTGAGGTTTGGGGATATGCAGAGGGTAGCAACGGCATTTTCACTTACATTTTCACCAGTGCAATTTACTTTGGTGCCGGTGTAACGGTTATGCTTTTGGGGGTTAGAATGTTAATCGCTGAAATTGTGCCAGCATTTAAAGGGATTGCTGACAGATTTGTTAAGGGTGCGATTCCGGCTCTTGATGTACCAGTTATCTTTAACTATGCACCAAATGCCTTAATCATTGGCTTTATTGTTTCAATGATTACTTCTATTATCACGATTATCTTAACGGCAGGAATGTTCCCAACGGTTATTATTCCGTTAACATTCACCTGTTTCTTTGAAGTCGGTTGTGCGGCCATCATAGGTAATGCGACTGGTGGTGTTAGAGGGTGTATTGTTGGCGCGGCTGTATCTGGCGTGCTGATAGTATTACTAGTTGGCTTTGGCGCATTCTTCTTCAACAACACAATTCAGTCATGGTTATTAGTATATGGCGGACAAGATTTCTCACTATGGGGAATTATTGAAGGAGTAATTGCTAGATTGATTGCGGGGTAAATAAATGATTGAGTATTTTAGTAAAATAAGAGAAATCCTTGATGTTGTCGAGAAGGAAGAAAGTGATAATATCAAAAAGGCAGTTGAATTATTGACGGAAACAATTTTTAATAAAGGCTCTATCTACATCTTTGGTGCTAGCCATGCCGGTATTCTATGTGAAGAAATGTACTATCGTGCTGGGGGATTGATGTTAATGAATCCGATTTTTGCAAAAGAACTAATGCTTGATGCATCACCAGTAACAAAGACTAGTAAAATGGAGCAACTAAACGGTTATGGCAGTGTTATAGCTTCTAAGGTAGGCTTTAAAAAGGGTGATGTTTTGATTGTACATTCTGTTTCGGGACGTAACCCGGTGGGAATTGAAATGGCGATATGGGCTCAAGGTGTTGGCGTGAAAGTAATAGTATTAACTAATTTAAGCTATTCTAAGTCAGTTACTTCAAGACATGATGCGGGTAAGAATTTATATGAATACAGTGATATCATCATTGATAATCATGGCGATATTGGCGATGCTTGCGTGAAATTGCCAGGGCTAGAACAACAAGTAGGAGCAACTTCAACGGTGGTGGGAGCGACAGTCTTAAATAGTATCATTGTTGAAACAACGCGCACCTTGCTTGAACGGGGGATGAAAAAGCCGCCAATCTTCTATAGTGCCAACTTAGATGGCGGTGATGAATTAAACCAAAAGTTATTTGCTGAATACAAGGATAGTATTCATTATAAATTGTAAAGTAGTTAAATCAATGTGAGTGCTGGATTTTGCCTTGGCAAAATCCAGTCTTTTTGCTTCATAGGAAAGTTCAATTCAAAATGAATTTTTGTTTGTCGTGAATTATCATAAATATTTAATTTGAAAACGGCAGAAATGTATTGCAGAGAGATACTTCTTAAGTTATGATGGTTCTATTGGTAACTATCTTCTGAGCGTTGCCAGACAGGCAAAAGGAAGAAGTCACAAAAAGTAAAAAGAGGGTGGCAAAATGAATACTGCGAAACAAAAATTAATGCAACATCCGTTGATAAGTACTTTATTTACCCTAAAAGGTAATCCCAGGACATTGTTATTTATGGAACCGCTATGGGGAATTCCTTTTTATTTGATTGCTCCTTTTGCGACATTATATATGCAAGCGAGAGGGCTTAGTGATATTGATATTGGACTTATCTTATCAGTTGGAACGGCAATTCAAGTATTGATTTCTACGATGGGTGGAATCTTGACCGACAAGTTAGGGCGTAAGACGACGACGATGGCGGGGGATTTCTTGGGTTGGACGGTTCCTTGTCTGATTTGGGCTTTTTCGGGGAATTTTTGGATGTTTTTATTGGCAGCGACATTTAATGGCATGGAGCAGGTCAATCAGACCGCTTGGGTATGTTTCTTAAATGAGGATGCGAACCCCGATCAACTGGTTAATATCTGGAACTGGGTTCTGATTGCTGGTCAAGTTAGTGTCTTCTTTGCACCGATTGCCGGTATTTTGATTGAGCGAACTTCTATAATATCAGTAATCCAAGTGCTATACTTAGTCTTTGCTGCAACGATGATGATTAAAAATGTAGTTACCTATAAATATACACAAGAGACTAAGCGCGGGGTCATTCGGAAGCGTGAGACGAAGAATCAGTCTTTCAGGGAAATGCTAATCGAACAAAAAGAGTTGATACCAGCGACTTTAAAGAGTAAGAAGATGATGTATACTTTGGCGATTATGATTATTCTACAATGTACCTACATTGTTACTAATAGCTTCTTCTCATTATATGCGACATCAAGATTAGGTGTCAGTGATGGTATGATAGCGATATTTCCGATTTTTAGGGCGGCGGTAATGCTGATATTCTTCTTTGCTGCACCGAAGATATTAGAGCGTGTTTCATTAGAAGTACCAATGTTAGTCGGAACAGTATTTTATATTATCTGCCAATTAATCTTAATCCTATGTCCGCCGGGGAATCTACCAGTAATGTTTGTCTATATTATTATTGAAGCGGTTGCTTTTGCTTTGATTATTCCGCGAAAAGAAACGATGTTAGTTAACAATGTCGATGAAAAAGAACGGGCAAGAATCTTAAGCTTACTATTAACATTAACATTATTTGCATCAATACCATGTGGTTACATCGCTGGTTGGTTATCAAGCATCAATAGACAATATCCGTTTTTCTTAAATCTAGGTCTCTTTAGCCTCATGGCGATAGTCTTAGTGATAGCTTGGGTTAGAAATCGCAAGACGGCTTAACCAATAGGCGTATGAAGATTACAATGATTGTTTATCAGGGGTTAATAGTTTTTTATTGAAAGTAGTAAATTTTTGCACTTGAGCAAAAATTTACTACTTTTTTTGAATCAGTACAAATTAATACCTAAAAAGCCAAAAATATAGAAAAAACAAATCACTTATGTTAAGAAATTATGGCTATACTATGAATTATAATAGGTGAGGAGGAATGATTATGAACGAGGAAAAGAAAGGCAGTACTTTTAAAAAGAGATTACAATGGTTTATGAATCGACAGGAGAGCAGTATTATTTTGGCATCAGTGGTGTATATCATTTTTGTTACCTGTGTTAATCCAGTATTCTTATCAGGAGCCAATATTTTTAATGTCCTTAGAGCAATGGGATTCACCCTAATTACAGTGGTGGGAATGGCGTTTGTGTTAATAACTGGCGGGTTGGATTTGTCAGTTGGTTCAGTCCTAGCATTAGGCGGTGTAATTGCTGGTATGGCAAGCAAGGCGGGAGTACCAGTACCACTAGCTATCTTAATGGGGATTCTAGTCGGCGGAATGATTGGTTGTATTAATGGTTTCATTATTGTTAAAGCACAGATTCCACCACTAATTGTAACCTTAGGGATGCAGTATGTGGCGCGGGGAATGGTATCGGTATTGACAGAAGGAGTACCGATTTATCCGCTACCAAAAGAATTTATGATGATTGAACAAATTAAAGTGTTTAGTGTCCCAATGGTGGTAGTCGTAGCAATCGTGATAGCGATAATTGGTCATGTTGTGTTAGCGAAGACACCATTTGGAAGATCGGTTTATGCCCTTGGTGGTAACGAGGATGCAGCTCGCATCTCAGGAATTAATGTTCAAAAAACGAAGTTCATGGTCTATGTCATTACTTCAACATTAGCAAGCTTGGCAGGAGTATTCATGGCGGCTCGTCTAGGCTCGGCTGAGGCGGCGGCGGGTAATGGATATGAACTTACGGTTATCTGTGGTGCAATTATTGGGGGAATATCAACATTTGGTGGAATGGGTTCTATCATTGGCGCTTCAATCGGAGCTCTTTTCATGGAGATTCTAACCAATTCACTAACGCTTATGAAGGTTTCAGTATATTGGCAGAATATGGTGGTTGGTGCAATCTTAATTTTGGCAGTGTTATTAGACCAATATAAACGACAACTGATTCTGAAAAATTCCATTAAAGGGAAAGAGTAGGAGGCAGTCATATGAAAGAAGCAAAAGCAGTTCTTCGGGTAGAACATATAACGAAACGCTTTTTAGGAACGGTTGCTTTAAAAGATGTATCAATGAAGCTCTATGAAGATGAAATTCTAGCTATCATGGGTGAAAATGGTGCGGGTAAGTCAACCTTAATGAAGATATTAAGTGGTTTATATCCTAAGCAAGATTATGAAGGTGGGATTTATATTGGCGAGAAGGAATGTCATTTCCACAACCCTGCTGATTCCGAGAATGCGGGCATTGCGATGATTTACCAAGAACTTAACCTAGAACTTGATTTGTCAATTGCTGAAAATATTATGCTTGGTAGATTGCCGAAGAATAAATTAGGAATGATTGATTGGAAGCAGACGAGAAGAGAAGCCGAAAAGGCGCTTAAGAAATTAAATGTTGACCTAGATGTTACCTATACCGCGCGAAGCCTTAGTCCTTCAATGCAACAGCTCGTTAGTATTGCCAGAGCCTTGGTGCGTAATCCGCGAATTTTGATTCTTGATGAGCCAACCTCGGTATTAACAGAAGGTGAGACTCGCGAATTGATGGCGATTCTAAGAGGTTTGAAAGCGGAAGGGATTTCTTGTATTTACATTTCGCATAAGCTAGACGAAGTCTTTGAGTTATGTGACCGAATGATTATCTTAAGAGATGGCTATTATATTGGCGAGCATATTAAGGAACAAGGATACGATGGGGCAACGATAATTGAAGAAATGATTGGGCGAAAGCTTGATAATATGTATCCAGATAAAGAACAATTAAAAGAACAAGAAGAGGTCTTAAGAGTTGAGAACTTCTGTGTGCCACATACCTTTGCATATGGTAAGAATGTTATCGAGGACGTTAGCTTCACCCTTCATAAAGGTGAGATTCTGGGGTTAACAGGTCTAGTCGGTTCAGGTCGGTCGGAGTTAGTAAATGCGTTATTTGGGACAATTCCTAAGAAGTCAGGTAAGGTTTATCTAAAAGGTCAAGCGGTCGAGATTAAGACCCCTGGGCAAGCTAAGCAACTAGGGATTGGACTATTGACAGAAGACCGAAAGAAAAATGGTTTCATCGGCACAATGTCGATTTGCCATAATATGACTTTGACAATTCTAAAAAGAATCAAAGGGTTATTTCTGATTAATAAAAGTAAGGAAACGAAGATTGCCAGTGAGTATTACGACAAGCTGAGAGTTAAAGCGCCAGATATGGATGTCTTAATTAGTAGCCTATCAGGTGGTAATCAACAAAAAGTAATTTTGGCTAAATGGCTAATGACGGATTTGAATATTATTATCCTAGATGAGCCAACCAGAGGGATTGATGTTGGTGCTAAGGCGGAGATTTATAAGATTATGCAAGAGCTAGTCGAAAAGGGCATCAGTATCATTATGATTTCTTCGGAGATGCCAGAGCTAATGGCGATGTGTGACCGCTTTGTTGTCCTAGGTAAAGGCAAGGTTCAAGGCGTTCTAGAAAGAGAAGAAGCAACTGAAACATTGCTCTTTAAAACAGCTTCGGGTGTTTGATAAAGAGCTTTGATATAAAACAAAAAGAAAGGATGTAGGAAGCTAAAGGCTTTCTACGAAAGGAAAAGAAAATGAAAAAAATTGTAGCTTTATTAATGTGTATCGCAATGGTTGTATCACTAAGTGCTTGTGGAGCAGCTAAAGAAGCACCAGCAACTAAAGAACCAGAAGTAACCGAAGAGGCAGCAACACCAGCAGAAGAAGCTGAAGGTGAAGAAAGCGCAGCAGCAAGTGATGACAAATTACATTTCGTATATGTATCACCACTTTTAGCACATCCAGTTTGGTTGATTGCCAAAGACGGATTTGAACAAGCTTGTGCAGAACTAGGAATTGAAGGCGACTGGGTAGGACCACAAAATATTTCACCAGAAGATATGAGTAAGCTAATCGAGACAGCAGTTGCTCAAAAAGCTGATGCAATTATTACACAAGGATTAGTTCCAGCAGCACCAGTACAAACAGCAATTGATGCTGGTATTCCAGTATTAGTAGTGGATTCAGATATTCCCGATGTAGACCGTTTAGCATTCTTTGGAAAAGATGTTGAGAAGCAAGCGGAGCTTTTATATGAATCAGTAAAAGAAACAGTTGGTGAAGATGAACCAATTAAAGCATCTATTCAAGTAGCAGCATTAAATTATCAAGTTGCACACGATATGATTTCAGCAGTTGAAGCAGTTTTCAGTCAACATCCAGGTGGATATGAATTAGTTAGCACGACAGAGTCTAACTCTGACAAAATGACATCAACAACTGAATGGGAAAATACTTTCCAAACATATCCAGAAATCAACGTAGCTATCAACTTTGCGGCTGAAGCAGGACCTGCTTGTGCGAAGGTTGTAACTGACAAGGGTCTAAGTGAAACAGTATCAGTATATGGTGTTGATGATACCGAAGAAACTCTTGAATTAGTAAGAAGTGGTGAAATCGAAGGAACAATTGTAACTTCTTTCTTTAACTATGGATACCAAGCAGCATACTGGTTATACCAACACATCAATGAAGGTAAAGCTCCTAACGAAGTGATTAATGATGCTGGAACAATCCTAGTTACAACAGAAAATGTTGACAACTATGCTGATGCATTGAAAGTGAAAGTAGACTTGCAATAGGAGAAAATAAAACATGAATGGATACGAAAGAATTAAAAATACGCTGGCTTCGCAAGCGACCGATGTGCCGCCAGTAATGTTGCATAATTTTATGCCTGCGGCAAGAGAAGTAGGAATAAGTATGGAAGAATATCGAAACAATCCAAGTAAGATGGCGCAGGTACATATTGATGCTGCTAGGAAATATGGCTTGGATGGAATTCTTCTAGATGTTGATACCTGTTTAGAAGCGGGGGCGATTGGTGTACCAGTGATATTCCCACCTGATAGAGTGGCTGCTGCCGAAGGGGCAGCATCGGATGATATTGATGAATTAATCGAAATGATGTCGCCAGATAAAATTTTGGCAAATGATCGTATCAAAAGATATTTAGAGAGTATTCATATCATGAAGCAGCAGGTGGGTGGAGAAATCTGGATTCGCGGTAATTGTGACCAAATGGCGTTTAGCTTGGCAATGTTGTCATATGGGATGCAACAATTTATGGAAGACCTTTTAGATGAAGACTGTGAAGATAAAATCCTAGAATTGATTGACAGAGCATACTATGTACACTTAGAGCTACATAAGCAAGTGTCAGCAGCAGGAGCTGATATGACGAGCTTTGGGGATAGTTCTTGTGGACCTGATTTGATTAGCCGCAATATGTTTCTGAAATACTCTTACCCATGGCATCAGCGCCTAAAGGCTGACCTTGAGAAGCTAAACATTCAAACGGTGTGTCATATCTGTGGTAACCTTGATAATATTGTCGAGGATGTTGCCGGTATAGGATATGCGGGTGTGGAGGTTGATTATAAGACTAACATAGCGAATGCAGCGAAGGTTCTTAAAGGAAAAAGCGTTGTTTTTGGAACGATTGACCCAACTGGAGTATTCTATACGGGAAGCCCAGAGAAGGTTGAAATGGAAACAAAAAAAACGTTGGAGTATTTTGGTGGAAGTGGTATTATAATAGGAGCAGGATGTGCTTTATCACCGATGACGCCAGAAGACAACATTAAAATGTTTGTAAAGACAGTGAAAGAATATAAGTAGACCATGTACAGACTGCTTAATCCTAAAAGGGTTTTGCGGTCTGTATTACTTTTGTTGATTAATAATAATTTTAAGCCGTGGAGGGAATTTGGAAATGAAGGGTTCAATTAGAGGAAAGTTATTATTTTCTTTTGGTATAATACTGATGTTTAGTATTTTGATTGTTCTAGTGTCTAATAATGAGAATCAAAAGTCGGTAGAAGTTTATCGCAAATTCACGGCAGAGTATAAGGCGTTAAGTGAATTCTATCGAAATATCGAATTGGCAGAATCTCATGCCGAGGTGTATGTATATGACCAATCATTAGAGCAATTTGATAAGTATGAGATGGCGATTAAAGGGGCTTTGGATAATCTCGAGCAATTGTATGCAGCGACTAATAAAGATGAAATAAAAGGACAATATCGAAAATTAAAAAATATGGTTATTACCTATGATGAAACTTTTCAGGGGATAATCAAAGGTGATTTGCTAATTGCTGATAGCTATGGCTTCTTTAGTCGTTTGCCGATTAATATTCAAGAAACATATATTACCCATGCGGAGATGATTACTGAGGCAATGAAAGAAAGCTATGAGCAGATTGACAAAAGAATGGAGCGGCAATTTGTCTTAACTGGTGTGGTGTTGGTGTTGATGATAATAGCCGCGGTGGCGGGAATGTTCCTTTTGGCAGGAATGATTACTAGACCAATTCAAAAGCTAGTAGCCAATATTGGGCGCATCAAGAAGGGTCAATATGAATTAGAGGTGGTTGAAAGTTCGGATGCACAAATTACGTTATTAGGACAAGCGATTGATGAAATGGCGGCGGGCATCCAAGAAAATCTAGTTCATGTCGCCGAACACGCCAGACTGGAAAGAGTTCTTTTAATCCAGGAAAATGAAAATCTTAAAATGAATAAAACCTTAGTTGAAACAGAGCTTAAAGTTCTGCAAGGACAAATGAATCCGCATTTTTTATTTAATACTTTGAATTTGATTTCTAAAATGGCTTATTTAGAAGGAGCACCTAAGACCAATGAATTAATGGAAAAGACATCGGATTTATTGCGGTATAGTCTTGATAAGTCGACAGGAAGCTCGAATTTATTTGATGAAATCGAAAGTATTCGTAACTATGTTGAGATTCAGAAAATGCGAATCGGACATCGAATTGATTTCCAAATGAAAATCGAATCGGGCATCCCTAATACCATTATGCAAGGAATGATTATTCAGCCGATTATTGAAAATGCGGTTATTCATGGTGTTAGTGATATGATGGAGGGAGCAATTATCAGTCTGTCGGTGTTTAGGGAGAATGATGATATTATTATTAGTGTAGAAGATAACGGGAAAGGAATTAGTAGCGATAACATAGAGAAAATTTTCGCTGAGGTAGAGGAAGCTGAATCAGGGAAAAGTAGTATTGGCGTGAGAAATGTGCGCAAAAGAGTAGAGATGTTCCATGGGGAAGAGGGAGCATTTAATATCGAGAGCAATGAGAATTGTGGAACGGTAGTAACAATTAGAATTCCTATTGTGGAGGAGGAAGGATATGTACAGATTAATGATTGTGGAGGACGAACCAATTGAGCGAGAAACGCTGAAGTTGATGATTCGTTCCAACTGCGATGATATAACTCAGATTGAGGATGTGGCAAATGGCTTCGAAGCCATTAAAAAGTGTCAGGAGCGGATACCAGATATTATGATTATTGATTTGAATATGCCTGGTATTAGTGGTCTTGATACGATTAAAGAGGTTCAAAAAATTGATAATAATATCAAAATTTTGATATTATCAGCATATAATCGCTTTGAATTTGCCCAAGAAGCAATTAAACTAGGGGTAGAGGATTTCTTAATTAAGCCAGCTAAGATTGATGATATTCGGCGAGCGATAGGCAATATTATCGAGAAGATGGAGGTTGCGACGGTCCAAAATAGAGAGAATACGACGCTTGCCGAGCGGATGGAAGAGATTCGACCAGTCCTTGAGCGAGATTGTATTTATGCAATAGTGTATGCTAAGGAAAGTACAGGGATAAGCCAGATGTTAGAATTTCTGGGTGTGAAAGTCGCTAGTGGCTTTTGTTTTGGCGTTACCTATGAAAAAACTCCGCGAATGATTTTGAATATGATTAAGCGGTCGTTTAAAGAGATGGGCTTACTATGTATTGGCGAGCAGTTTCACAATATGCTAGTCTTTTTTATGTTGGATGAGAAAGTGATTGAAGAGCGCAGAAGAGAGGAAATTGGTCGCTTCGTTCAGATGCTATTAGAGGAACGAGGGTATCAGGGTAATAATATCGGGGTAGGGAAGATTTATGAGCATTATGAGGACTTTTTTCAATCATATACGGAAGTGATTTCGGTCTTGAAGGGAGATAGTATTGTCGAAGGGGAATTTCGCTTATATAGTGAAAATAAAATGCAAAAGGCCGAGCAACAGGTTGATTTAGACAAGCTGTGTCGCCATACCATTGAAGCACTCAAAGAGGAGAATGAGCAAAAGTTAAAAGACCTAACCGGCTGGATAATGGGACAGTTAATACAAGATAAGGATAGCATGAGTAAGATAGGTGGCTTGCTGCATCAATTTATGACGATGGTCTTTTTGAAGCTACAGACGTCTTACCCAGACATTGAACTACCGGAGGCACTTTTTGCGGGACAGATTTTAAAGCTAGATAACCTTAGAGAATTAGATAATTATTGTTATATGCAATTGCGGATGTTGCAGCAATCGATTGTTAATTATCGCAAGCTAAACCATAATCTAATTACGGATAGGGCTTTGCACTGCATTAATGAGCAGTATGCGGGAGATATTAATTTAAATAGTGTATCAAAGGATTTGGGGATATCAGTCTTTTATTTGAGTAAAATAATTAAGAAAAATACGGGAAAAAACTTCACGGATATTCTAGCTGAGAAGCGGCTTGATGAAGCGTCGAAATTGCTTAAAGAGAATAAAAGTATCAAGGAAGTAACCTATATGGTTGGTTTTAATAGTCAGAATTATTTTACTAAGGTATTCAAAAAGTATATTGGCTGTACACCAAGAGAGTATCGTCAAAGAGGTGGATGCTAAAGCAAATTCGTGGTAGAATTAAAATAAGACGGCGAATAGATAAGGAGTGATAGGCATGAATGAAAATTATGAAAAGTTATTAAAGTGCTATGAAAGTGTTAAGGCTAGAACGAATTTTAAGCCCGCGGTAGCGATAGTACTAGGCTCGGGATTAGGCGATTATGCTAAGAGTGCTAAGATAGAGTCGACTTTACCATATGATGAAATATCTGGATTCCCAGTTTCGACAGTTTCAGGACATGCGGGACAATTTGTTTTTGCTTATGTGGGTGATGTTCCGGTAGTGATGATGCAAGGACGAGTGCATTACTATGAAGGATATGAGATGAGCGATGTTGTATTGCCGATTCAGCTAATGCATCTAATGGGCGCGAAGGCTTTATTTTTAACTAATGCAGCTGGTGGCGTGAATGAGAATTTTAATGTTGGCGATTTCATGTTGATTAAGGACCATATTTCAAGCTTTATTCCATCGCCATTAATTGGAGCAAATATTGAAGAATTAGGGGCGCGTTTCCCTGATATGAGTAGGGTGTATGACCCTAAGCTCAATGATTTGATAAGCCTTAAGGCTAGTGAGTTGGCTATTCCTCTAAAGGCTGGAGTGTATATCCAATTTACCGGACCAGCTTATGAGACACCAGCAGAGATTAAGATGAGTCGGCTCTTAGGAGCGGATGCGGTGGGGATGAGTACAGCGTGTGAAGCGATTGTCGCTAGACATATGGGTATGAGGGTCTGTGGTATTTCGTGTATTACTAACATGGCGGCGGGTATTTTGGAACAACCACTTGACCATGCTGAGGTTAAGGAAGCGGCTGACCGAGTGGCTCCTTTGTTTGAACAGCTAGTAAGTGAATCGATAGTTGCAATATATCATAATTTGTAAGGATGTGTCCGATGAAAAGAAGAGTATTTTTGATTGTTCTAGATAGCTTGGGGATTGGTCATGCGCCAGATGCAGCAAAGTTCGGCGATGAAGGTAGTAATACTCTAGGCACAATAATAAAATCCAAAGAATTTCATGCTCCTAATTTGCAAGCGTTGGGATTATTTAATATTGATAAAGTTAAGGGCAGAGAAAGCGTTGTCAACCCGATTGGTTCTTTTGCTAGATTGATTGAGGCATCGCAGGGCAAGGATACAACGATTGGTCATTGGGAGATTGCCGGGATTATCTCAGAAAAGCCATTGCCAACATATCCAAATGGTTTCCCTAAGGCGGTTCTTGATGAATTCACAGCAAGGACTGGTCGTCAAGTTCTCTGCAATAAGCCATATTCAGGAACCGAAGTGATTGAAGATTACGGCAAAAAGCACGTGGAAAGTGGAGCTTTAATTGTCTATACCTCAGCGGATAGTGTTTTTCAAATTGCCGCTCACGAGGAAGTAGTGCCACTGGATACACTATATGAATATTGTAAAATAGCCCGCAAGATGTTAACCGGGGAGCATGGCGTTGGGCGCGTAATAGCCCGTCCGTTTATTGGCGAGGAGGGCAATTATCAAAGAACGCCACATCGACATGACTATTCTTTGTTGCCACCATCAAGAACGATGATGGATGTATTAGATGAACACGGCTATGCAAGTAAGGGTGTTGGCAAGATATATGATATTTTTGCGGGACAAAGTATTCAAACGACGGTCTCGATTGAAAGTAATGAAGATGGTATGGAGAAGACCTTAGCGCTTCAAAAAGAAAACTTCAAAGGGCTTTGCTTTGTGAATCTAGTCGACTTTGATATGATTTATGGGCATCGTAATAATATTGATGGATATGCTAAAGCGGTAGCTGAATTTGATAAACAGTTTAAGGTCTTTAAGGAGCAGATGCGCCCCGAAGATATCGTGATGATTACTGCTGATCATGGCTGCGACCCAGGCTTTCCAGGGACAGACCATAGTCGCGAATGTGTGCCGCTGATGATTTATGGTCAAGATGTCAAAGCCGGTGTGCAATTAGGAACGAGACAGTCTTTTGCTGATATTGCCGCGACGATTTTGGATATATTTGATTTATCAGGACCGATTTCGGGGACAAGCTTCTGGTCGGAAATTAATGAAGATAAGCTAAAGCGGGGGATGTGATGAGTAAGAGAGATTTTTATAAGATGCCAAAGGTGGAATTGCATTGTCATTTAGATGGCTCGATGCCACTTGAAATAGTACGAGAATTAAGTGGTAATCAAGCAATAATAGCCGCTGACTTACAGGTAGAAAATGATTGTCCGAGCTTGGCGAAATATCTTGAGAAATTTGAGCTGCCATGTCGTTGTCTACAAACTAAAGAAGGCCTTAAGCGAGCAAGCTATGCTTTGCTTGAAGAAGTGGCTAAAGAAAATGTCAGATATATTGAGGTTAGGTTTGCGCCAGTACTTTCGATTAATGAAGGGCTTTCCTTACGTGAGACGATGGAAGGGGTAATAGCTGGATTAGAAAGTGGTTATCAAGATTTTGGGGTTAGGGCGCAGGCGATTGTTTGTGGGCTGCGGCACTTAAGTGTTGAAGATAATATCGCGATGTTAAAGGTGGCTAGAGAATTATTGGGTGAAGGTGTTTGTGCCCTTGATTTGGCAGGGGATGAAGGAGCTTACCCTAATCGTGAGTTTCGCGAATTGTTTGTTAAAGCAAAAGAATGGGCGATGCCATATATCATCCATGCTGGCGAAACTGGTGATGTTGAAAATGTCCGTGAAGCCCTTGCTCTTAATGCTATAAGGATAGGTCATGGCATTGCACTGCGTCAAGATGAAGCATTAATCGAGGAATATGTTAAGCGAGGGATTGGTATTGAGATGTGTCCAACCAGTAATATTCAGACCAAAGCAATCGATAATTGGGCGGACTATCCATTGGTTGAATTCGTAAGAAGGGGTCTGAAGGTTAGTGTTAATACTGACAATCGAACGGTTAGTAATACGACCTTGACCAAAGAATTTGAGCTGATTTATGAAGGCTGTAAGGATGATGATGTTATTTATCAATTACAGCGAAATGCGATTGAGACTTCTTTTGCCAGTGATGATATTAAACATGATTTGTTAAAAGAAATTTTGTAATAAATAGGAGGAATTATTGTGGTGAAAACAAGAGTTGATGTACCGTTTCGTCCAGTATATCCATCACCAGCAGGGCTGATTGTCTCGGTTGATGAACAGGGTAAAAGCAATATTATGACGGCGGGTGAGATTTTCAATATCGGACTTAGAGAACCAGCGATTATCGGGATTGCAATTCGCAAAGCAACCTATACCCATAGTTTGATTTCGAAGACGATGGAATTCACGGTGAATTTCCCAACAGTAGAAATATTAGATAAGGTCGATTTGGTCGGGACGATTAGTGGACGAAATGGTCTAGATAAATTCAAAGAATACGAGCTGACGCCCCTAGTTTCTGATAAAGTAGTACCACCAATTATCGAAGAATGCCCAGTTAATCTAGAGTGTAAGGCGTTAAGTATAACCGAAGTGGGAGACCATGACCTAATCCTCGGGAAGGTTGTATCGATGCATGTCGATGAAGATAAGCTTGGCGATAATCAGCGGATACAGATTGAAAAAGTGGATGGCTTTTTATATGCGGAGTGGGAATATTACGCTTTTGGCAAGAAATTAGGTGATTTTGGTTATACGAGAAAATCAAAGAAGTAGTGTCGGTATTGGTGTCAAAGGACTTTTTGGCGCTCCAACCTAGACAGGCAAAAAGTGTTGCTGGAGGACGAAATGAGTATTGAAGATATAGCTAAACTGGCGGGGGTATCGATTTCGACGGTTTCTAAAATAGTCAATGGTAAAGATGAGGGTATCAGTGCGAAGACGAGAGAGCATGTGCTGGCGATTGTAAAAGAATACAATTATCGCCCATATTCGAAGGTGATTAATAATACTAGTTCGAAAAGTTTTCTGTTGGGATTCTTGATGGCTAATCGAACGATGGATGATTATACTCAAGAAATACTAAAGGGGGTCATTGCGCGCGTCCAGAAGGATAATTACGCAGTGCTAGTGTGTGACTGTGATGGAGATGATGAACAAAGGGTCAAGAATACAACGATGTTTTGTCGCAGCAATGTCGATGGAGTGATTACTGATAGTGCCGTTGATGCTACTTTTTTAGAAAGTAATATTCCGGTGATTTCAATGGGTGTAGGTCGTAAAGGAAATGATGCTAGGTTTGCGATAGATTATCAAGAACTAGGATATAGCACGGCATATACTTTGGTTAAGCAAGGGCATGTACGGATTGGCTGTGTCTGTGATAAGGAAGATGAGAAGTCACTATATTTCTGGCAAGGAATCATGCGTTGTTTGATTGAGAATGGGATAAGTGTCAATGAAGAGCAGGATTTAATAGACGGGCAAGCCGTTGATGCTAAGATTTTTGAACGAATGTTTACGGCATTTATTTGTATAGATGAAAGAAAAGCTGGTGAAATTAAGCGATTGGCTCTTGGCCGTGGTTTGAGAATACCAGAAAGTATTTCCTTGATTTCATTGTGTACAGCAAAGCGAAATCCTTTTGCTGGTGAGATATCGATGATGATGTTGCCGCTTAAGCGTTATGGTGAGGAGCTAGGTGAATATCTAATAAATATCATTGAGAAGCGCAAGGAAAATGGTTTTTCTTTTTCGTGGGGTGATATTAAGCCAGATAGTGATGCCAGTATTACGACACCTTATGATTCGAGCAATCAAAATATTTTAGTGGTTGGTAGTGTGAATATGGACGTCTTCTTAAATATGGAAGAGATTCCCCAAGCGGGTAAGACGGTCATGGCAAATAGTATGAGCACTATTCCGGGGGGGAAAGGACTCAATCAAGCAATTGGTTCAGCCAAATTAGGAGCTAATGTTTCGCTGATTACCAGAGTTGGTGCGGATTATGAAGGTGCTGGTATTTATGCTTTATTGCGTGAGAGTAAGGTGGATTTAAGAGGGGTAATGCGCGATGAAAGTCAAAATACTGGTCGGGCATATATCTATGTCAGACCAGGCGGTGATAGTAGTATTGTCGTGTATGCGGGGGCAAATAAGAACCTTCAGCCAGAAGATATTGAACGAAATGAGCGAATCTTTAAGAAAGCTGGTTACTGTCTACTACCAATGGAATTATCGCTTGAAACGGTTGGGGCGGCACTTAAAATGGCGAAAAAGCATAATGTCAAAACTATTTTAAAGCCATCGGCAATGCGCAATCTACCAGATGAATTCTTCCAGATGGTTGATTATTTTGTGCCAAATGAAGCAGAGGCGGAACTTCTGTGCCCGCAGGCGGGGAGTGTGGAAGAAAAGGCACAAGTCTTTTTAAATAAAGGGGCAGAAACGGTTATTATCACCTTAGGAGCGAAGGGGTGTTATGTTGCCAGTGCTAAAAATAGTGAATTCTATAGGGCGATACCAGTACGAGTGACGGATACAACAGGTGGTGCTGATGCTTTTATCAGTGCCTTAGCGGTTTATCTTAATGAGCAATGCTCGTTTGAGAAAAGTCTTGGTTATGCTCTTAAGGCGGCAGGCTTTTGTGTATCGCGGCATGGAACTTTGCCAGCGATGGTTGATAGGACGACATTAGAATCGCATATCGTGAATATGTAAATGAGCAATTGCAAAAAGTTGAATATATGAATTGTGATAGCAAAGGAGCCTGAGAATGGCTTCTTTATTTGTTGGCGAAATTCTTTTATCCGACCAATGTCGAAAGACCTTGACAACACTGGACTGGCGAAGTATAATTCGGTTATGAAAATAATTTAGGAAAATACTTTCACAAATTATTAAGATAATGAATATTCTATATTGTGAAAGGACTTAAAAGGAGGAAAAGAATGAAAAAGACATTTAAAATGCTATGTATGCTGGTGGCAGCAATAGCGGTATTGACAGGGTGTGGCAGTAATGCAGGAAGTACCACATCGGAAGGTACTAAGACAAGCGAAAGCGGTGGCAAAAGTGATGAGAAAATCACAATTAAATATTTACAGTGGCAACAAGAATTTCAAACGTCAGCAGTAGCTTTGGCAGAGGCATACATGGAGCAGAATCCTAATGTAACGATTGAAGTTAATACGGTTGCAAATAGCTATTTCGAGAATTTAAAGACAACTCTAGCATCAGGTGAGATACCAGAAATATTCGTTACTGAAGGATATAACAATATGAAGGCATACTCGGAGTATATCACTGATTTGTCAGACCAACCATGGGTTGCTAGCGTTAAGGAACAAGCACTACCATGTATTACCCTTGATGGTAAAGTTATGGGAATGCCAATAACAATGGCTGGTGAAGGGATTGTATACAATAAGAAGATGTTTGCGGAGCATGGCTGGGAGATTCCAACGACCTTAAGTGAATTCGAAGCCTTGTGTGCAGAAATCGAAGCGGCGGGAATTCAACCATTGGCTAATCAATTTGGTGATGACTGGTTAATAGGGCAATTTATTAGTGCAGCTGGATATGCTTATATTCCAGAGGTTGATAAATTTACCGAAGAACTTTATGCGGGCAATGTGAAATTGGCAGATAATGAACAGATGCAGAATAATCTTGAGGTCCTAGATATTCTTTTGAAGTATGGGCAAGAAGATTCTATGGCTTACGGCTGGAATGAGGTTTGTACTGCTTTTGCAACTGAAGAATGTGCAATGGTTTTTGAAGGTGATTGGATTTGGGATACGGTATATCCGATCAATCCTGATATTGAGTGTGGGATATTTGCTATTCCAACAACAGAGAATCCAGAAGATAGTAAGATGATTGTTGATGCTAATGGCCTATGGCATGTTGGCAAGGGTTCTAAGAACGCCGAGGCAGCTAAGGAATATTTGAACTGGATATATACCGATGAAACAGCAAGAGAAATCATGCTCACACAATTTAAAGTGGTTCCTGTTTTCGATGGTGAAGGTTGGGAGTTTAAGGCGGATAATAGACTAGCGGAATCAACAATTGAATATCTAGATAACGACATGGTTTATCCTTGGTCTTGGCCAACATGGCCAGATGGCTTTAGACCATCAGCAGGTAAGATATATCAAGATTATATTGCGGGCAAGTTTGATAAACAACAGACTTTAGAAGAGCTTGATAATATTTGGAGCAAGCTCGCTAGCGGTGTAACTGAATAAGTTGTTAATTATATTTTGGCTAGTCGGAGGACATGATTGTTCTTCGACTAGTTAATAAAGGAGACAATATGAGGGCAAAAAATAAATTTGGGATGAAATTTTGGGCATTTGTTGCACCGATTTTTATCCCATTTATAATTTTCTATATTATTCCAGTATGTATGAGCTTCTTTTATTCTTTTTTTGAATGGAATGGAATTAGCTCAAGTATGAAGTTCATTGGACTGGGCAATTATCAGGAATTATTCACAAGTGACCCGCATTATTTTGGTTCAATGGGATTCTCGATGCGTTTTGCATTATTTAGTGTTGTTTTTACTAATGCTTTAGCTATTCTAGTAGCTATTTGGGTGAGCGGGAAGCTAAAGACAGCAAATATTTTACGGGGCTGTTTCTTCATGCCTAATATTATCTGCGCGATTGTTGTTGGCTTTTTGTGGCGTTTTGTTTTTAATCAGATAACTACAACCCTTTATGGTGTGACGGGGCTGGCGGTTTTTGGGACAAAGTGGTTGGCTAGTGGAAATAGTGCTTTTTATGCGGTCTTGCTTGTGTCGTTGTGGCAAACAATTGGATACAACATGATTATTTATGTTGCAGGGCTTAGTGCGATAGACGAGACGCTTTATGAGAGTGCGGCAATCGATGGAGCGGGGCGGATTACGAAATTTTTCAAAATTACAATTCCGATGTTGATGCCATCAATTACGATTTGTTTATTTAATACAACAGCACAGGCCTTTCGTTTGTTTGATATTAATATATCGTTAACTAATGGTGGACCCGGACGGTCAACGATGGGGTTAGCACTTGATATCTATAATACAGCTTTTGGCCAGAATCGGATGGGCTATGGTTCGGCTAAGGCGGTTATTTTGTTATTAGTGGTAATGACAATAACCATGTTACAGCTGTCATATACTAAAAGAAGAGAGGTGCAGATGTAATGAAAGCGAGGAAGCCAGTACGAATATTAATTGAGATATTTGGAGTTATGGTCGGTATTCTTTTTGTTTCGCCAGCGTTATTAGTTATCATCAACTCCTTTAAACCGGTGGGCGATATTTTAAAGACACCATTTGCGTTGCCGAAGACATTTTATATCGATAATATTGTCTATGTTATTAAGAATATGAAGTATTTTTCAGCGTTATTTAATACTTTGATAATAGCGGTCGTGGTGGTCTCGGTTACGGTGGTTCTAAGTGCGATGGCGGGCTATAAGTTAACAAGGCAAGGTGGGAAGCTAAGTGCTGTTATTACGATGCTGTTCTTGTCATCATTGCTTGTGCCATTTCAAAGTATTATGATACCGATTGCCAAGATTACATCGATGTTAGGCATCGGTAATAGTATGATTGGATATATTATTACGATAATTCCCCTGTATGCGCCAATGGGTATCTTTGTGTGTATGGGATTCGTGAAAACAGTACCAGAAAGCTTGGAAGAAGCTGCGATTATAGATGGTTGTTCGCCTTATGGGGTGTTTTTTCGAATCGTTATGCCATTGTTGCAACCAACGATTGCAAGCTTAGTAGTAATGTTTACATTGTGGATTTGGAATGATTATGCTTTGGCAAATATGATGTTAACATCACAATCAACAAGGACTTTGACGATTGCGATATACGGCTTTTTCTCGTCGTTTACTAATCGCTGGGATTATGCTTTGACGGCGCTGGCGTTGTCGATTATACCGATTACTTTGTTTTACCTTTTCATGCAAAAGCATATTGTCAAAGGTATCAGTGCTGGAGCGGTAAAGGGCTAGATGGAGAAGCTGAAAGGAGAATTAAGATATGGGAAATAGAATTCCAAAGGATTATGTTGAGAAAGTATATGCAGGTTGGTTAGGTAAGGTGATTGGCGTGCGTCATGGCTCGAACATTGAGTGTTGGGAATATGATAAGATTAGAAAGGTCTATGGTGAAATAACGGGCTACCTGTTTGATTTCAAGAACTTTGCTGCCGATGATGATACTAATGGTCCATATTTCTTTATTCGGGCATTGGAGGATGAGACACATACAAGGGATATTACCCCACAACAAATTGCTAGGGCATGGCTTAATTATGCACCGTATGAGCATGGCTTTTACTGGTGGGGTGGATATGGAATTTCGACTGAACATACCGCTTATCTCAACCTGCGGGCGGGTATTGAAGCACCGAGAAGCGGCCAAATAGAACAAAATGGAGCGGCTGTAGCAAGGCAAATCGGGGGACAGATTTTCATTGATAGCTGGGGCTTGGTAATCCCGTGTGATTATCACTTGGCGGCTGAATACGCGAAGAAGGCGGCGAGTGTCTCACATGATAGTGATGGCATCTATGGTGGTATGTTTGTTGCAGCTTGTGTTAGCGCAGCTTTTGACAATGATAGAATTGAAGACATTTTAGCATGTGGCTTTGAAGTGATTCCAAAGGATTGCGAATATGCAGTAATGGGACGCGATGTTTTAAGCTTCTATCAGGACAATCAAGATGATTGGCGGTTGTGTTTTGAGTTTGTTAGAGAGAAGTATGGATATCAACATTATCCAGGTAATTGTCATATTATTCCTAATGCGGCGGTGATGTTCTTATCGATGATTTATGGGCAAGGAGATTTCTCAAAAACGATTAATATTTGTAATATGTGTGGTTGGGATACGGATTGTAATGTTGGCAATGTAGCGACGATTCTAGGGGTTATGGTTGGTCTTTGCGGCATTGATGAAAGCTGGAAGAAGCCGATTAATGACTTGTTGATTAATTCCAGTGTTGTTGGTAGTCTGAATATTCACAACGTTGCCAGTGGGGCATACTATTTGGCAGGACTAGGTTATAAGGTAGCAGGAGAGGAAGTGCCATTAAGATGGCAAGAGTCGCTTAAAAAAGGGGAACGTTGTTATGACTTTGAGTTACCAGGAGCGACCCATAGTTTTAGAGCGGCGGTTGGTGCGCAGGTTGGATGTAGTGATTTGGCGGTAAGTAATACGAGGGAAACAGCATTCATTGGTGAAAGGTCGCTAAAAGTTTCGGGGAAATTATACGAAAAAAGTGATGAGCTTAATATCTACATTCAAACTCATTATCGCCCAGAAGATTTTGACGATAATCGCTATGACCCATGTTTTTCGCCGTTGGTTTATCCAGGGCAGACAATTAGCTGTGCTGTTCAATTAGGCGAAGTTTCAGAACAAGAAGTTTTAGCTTGCTTGTATGTTTATGATGATAATACTCAAAAGGCAATAAGAGGTGAGGTCGTGAAATTGGAGCCAGGGAAATGGCAGAGCTTTAAGTGGGATATTCCAGCGGGCAGCGGGATGTGTCTAAGTCAAGCAGGTGTCAAATTGATTGGTTATGGTGGGGCTGGTGGTGTAATGCCAAATACAATAGTAGCATATATTGATGATTTCGTGATTGAAGGCGAAGCTAATTACACGGTGGATTTCGCGTGTGAACGAAATGAAAACTGGACCTTTGCTCATAATGAGGTCAGTCAATTCACGAAGCTGAAAGGGATTTGGGAAATTCAAGATAACAAATTATATGGAAGCTGTAGTGATTATGCGGAAAGTTATACAGGATTACCAGCATGGCAGAATTATACGGTTAGTACCAGTATGACGCCTATTGTTGGCGCGTCGCATCGCTTGTTGTTTAGAGTTCAAGGCGGTATTAGAAGTTATGCGGTGGGCCTAGAAAAGGACGGCAAAATAGCATTACTTAAAAATGACAATGGATATACTACGTTGATTGATGTTGACTATGATTGGAAGTGCGGTGAAACATATAAGGTGCAAGCTGCGCTATGTGGCGAAGTGATAACCATAATGGTTGGTGATTGTGAGATAATCAAATATACTGATAAAGAAGCAACTTATTTAAAAGGGCAAGTAGGGTTTGGTGTTTATAGTGGTAGTCGTTGTTGTTTCGAAAATCTGGAAGTCAAACCAACTAAATAACGATATAGATAGGGGTAGAACTATGACAAAAGTGTTGAACTTCGGCTCACTAAATCTGGATTATGTATATCAGGTGAATCATTTTGTGCGAGCTGGAGAGACCATTTCGTCAAATAAAAGAGAGAGCTTTCTTGGCGGAAAAGGATTAAATCAATCGATTGCATTGGCTAGAGCTGGCGCAAAAGTATATCACGCAGGCGCGATTGGGAACGATGGGGAAGAATTACTCAAAGTACTTAAAGAAAATCATATCGATACGACATTTGTGAAGATGGTCGATGGACCATCAGGACATGCGATTATTCAGCGTGAGCCAGATGGGCAAAACTGTATTTTCTTGTTTGCTGGAGCTAATCGAAAGATTACTGATAAACATATTGATGAAGCGATTGCTGGCTTTGCAGCTGAGGACTATCTAGTCCTACAAAATGAGATTAACGGCATTGATGCAATTATGAAAAAAGCAAAAGCGAAGGGTATGAAAATCATTTTAAACCCCTCACCAATGGATGAGAAAATCATTGAAGCGCCACTTGAGTTAGTTGATATTTTTATCTTAAATGAGGTTGAAGCGGAAGCTCTTTGTAAGACGACAGAGCCAAAGGCAATTATGCAGACCCTAGGGGAGCGGTTCCCCAGTGCTGATATAGTGTTGACGCTAGGAAAGAATGGCGTCTGGCATCAAAGCGGCAAGAATCATGAATTGTTGACAAATGGTATTTATGAAGGTGTGGTTGTCGACACAACGGCGGCAGGTGATACGTTTACGGGCTTCTTTGTCTCTTGTATTTCGGCGGGACAAAGTGCGCAAACGGCTTTAGAAATAGCTTCAAAGGCGGCAACCTTGGCAGTGTCTAAAAAGGGTGCAGAAGCATCGATACCAACGATTGGTGAAGTAAAGGCAGCGCGATTAGTGGCGGTGTAATATAAAATGGTAGGCAGACGGCCCGTGGTTGGGGTCGTCTGCTTTTGGTTGTTGGGAAATTGTATTTTGATGTATAAAAATACTATACAGAAGTGAGCTTTAAAATAAGATAATCAAACGAAATTCAATTTAATCATTTTCATCAAAATGATTAAATTGAAGATTGACAGTGATATATATGGATGATATAATTTGGTTGAATTATAAATGTGATGATAGCTAGACTTTAGGCTGCAATGAGGTAATAAGAATGCGAGAATATAATTATAGAAAAAAATGGCAAGATTTATTGACACCAGAAATTGTATCTTTATTATCGAAGATTCATGAGTTCAAAGGTGAGCAGATGTTGTTTATTGAATCATATACTGATGAATTGACAGAATTATTAGAGGTGGCAAGAATTCAGAGCGTTGAAGCTTCAAATGGAATAGAAGGGATTTATACATCAGATGAACGTTTGAAGAAAATCGTTCAGTCTAAGACGATGCCGAAATCTAGAGATGAGTTAGAAATAGCAGGTTATCGGGATGTTCTAAATACCATCCATGATAGCTATGAACACATACCAATAAAGCCGGCGATTATATTACAATTACATAGGGATTTATACAAATTTAGTAGTAATGAAAGAGGCGGAAGCTATAAGAATTCAGATAATGTTATCACAGAAACGGATGGGCAAGGTGATGAGTGGATAAGGTTTGAACCTGTTGCTTCATGGGAGACAGCAGAATCAATTAAAGCGCTTTGCAAAGCATTTGATGACGTTATAAATAGCAATGATTTAGTAGACCCACTAATTATTATGCCGATGTTTATATTAGATTTTTTATGTATTCATCCATTCAATGATGGGAATGGTCGGTTGAGCAGATTATTGACGCTTTTACTGTTATATCACTCAAACTATATTGTAGGTAAGTATATTAGTATAGAAAAAATAGTTGAGTTATCAAAAGATGCTTATTATGAAGCGTTGCAAGCAAGTTCTTTTAATTGGCATGAAAATAAGAATGATTATGTACCATTTGTTGAATATACCTTAGAGACAGTGGCGAAAGCATATCGTGACTTTTCGTCAAGAATAAAAATACTTACAACAAGTGGCATGTCAAAGCCAGATAGGGTAAGAGAGATAATTAAAGAAAATATAGGGAAGATAACAAAAGCAGATATTATGATAAGATGTCCTGACATTAGTCAAGTAACAGTACAAAGGGCATTAAATGACTTGGTAAAAAGTGGTAAAATTATCAAGATTGGTGGCGGACGTTATACCGCTTATACATGGAATCGAGAGGGAGAGTAGGATGATAACAGGAGAACTAAAAAATAGAATTGATGGATTATGGGACATATTTGCAGCAGGTGGGTTGGTTAATCCGTTGGATGTAATCGAGCAGATTACATATTTAATGTTTATCCGTGACCTAGATGATTCGGATAACAAAAGAGAAAAAGAAAGTGCAATGCTTGGTCTGTCTTACGAAAGTATTTTTGCGGAGACGGTTATCGTGGGTGATAGGAAAATTAATGGAAGACAGTTGAAGTGGTCTGTTTTTCATGACCTTCCAGCAGCTAAGATGTATTCAGTTATACAAGAATGGGTATTTCCCTTTATAAAAACTTTGCATAGTGATAGAAATAGTGCATATTCAAAATATATGGATGACGCCATTTTTAAATTGCCGACGCCATTAGTGCTATCAAAAGTTGTGGATGCCTTAGATGAAATTTATGCACTTATGCTTGAAGCGAAAAACGAGACAGATAAGACGGAAATTGATATTCGTGGGGATGTGTATGAGTATTTGCTTTCAAAGATTTCACAATCAGGTAGAAACGGACAATTCAGAACTCCAAGGCATATCATCAGAATGATAGTTGAGTTGATGCAGCCACAAGCAGATGAGGTGATTTGTGACCCAGCGTGTGGAACATCGGGATTCCTTGTGACGGCAAGCGAATACTTAAAAGAGAAGTATAAAGAAGAAATTTTCTTTGATAGGAATAAAAAGGAACATTACATGAAGCATATGTTTTTTGGCTATGACATGGATAGGACAATGCTTAGAATTGGCGCAATGAATATGATGACTCATGGAGTCGAGAGTCCTTTTATAGAATACAAAGATAGTTTGTCAGAACAGAATACAGATAGAGATAAGTTCTCATTGATTCTTGCTAATCCGCCATTTAAAGGCTCTTTAGATGCTGATTCGGTAGCGCCAGATTTACTGAAAATGTGCAAGACCAAAAAGACAGAGCTATTGTTTCTGGCATTATTTGTTAAAATGTTGAAGGTTGGCGGGAGATGTGCGTGTATCGTACCAGATGGAGTACTGTTTGGCGGGTCTACAGCACATAAAGCAATTAGAAAGGAAATAGTTGAGAACCAAAGGTTAGAAGCAATTATTTCGATGCCTTCGGGTGTCTTTAAGCCTTATGCGGGGGTATCGACAGGGATTTTGATATTTACAAAGACGGGACATGGCCAAACAGATAACGTATGGTTTTATGATATGGCGGCAGATGGACTTAGTTTGGACGACAAGAGAACGATAATATCAGAAAATGATATCCCAGATATTGTTAAGCGATTTCACAATAGGAAGGATGAAGAAGGTAGAGCGAGAACAGAAAAGTCTTTCCTTGTACCTAAAGAAGAAATAGTTGATAATGGATATGACCTTTCAATTAATAAATATAAGCAGGTGGAATATGAGGCGGTAGAATATCCACCAACGGAAGAAATTATGGATAAGATATTAGAATTGAATAAGAAGGCGGAAAAGGAATTAAGTGAACTGAAGGCGATGTTGTGTGGAGAATATTGATATGAAGAAAAAGTTAGGGGAAATGACAAAAATTGGGACAGGTAAATTGGATGCTAATGCTTCGTCAGAAGAAGGAGAATATCCATTTTTTACATGTTCCAAAGAACCGTTGAGAATATCCTCGTATTCGTATGATTGTGAATGTGTGCTGGTTGCAGGAAATGGAGATTTAAACATAAAATATTATGATGGAAAATTTGACGCTTATCAACGTACATATATCATAGAAGATAATAGCGGCGGGAAACTATGTATGAGATATCTATATTATTTTATGGAAGGTTATGTTAAGGAATTGCGTAAGCAGGCAATAGGTGGAGTTATTAAATATATTAAGTTGGGTAATCTAGAGGAGGCAATAATTGATGTACCACCTATTGAGATACAAAAGAAAATGGTTAAGATAATGGATAAGACAAAGAGCGCTGTTGAAGATAGAAAGAGCCAGATTGAAATGATATATAAAATTGTGAACTCGCGATTTATTGAGCTATTTGGGGATTTAACCACGAATTCGAAGCAATGGGATGAATATAAACTTGGCGATGCTTGTAAAATAAACCCTAAAAAATCAGATGACAATAGATTAATGAATGGTGTACAAATTTCTTTTGTTGCAATGACATCGGTATCGGAAAAGGGAAGCATAGATACGTCTATTATCAAGCTTTATGATGATGTGAAAAAAGGATATACTTATTTTGCTGAAAACGATGTCTTATTTGCGAAAATCACGCCGTGTATGGAGAATGGAAAGGGTGCAGTAGCAAAGGGATTAAAAAATGGAATTGGATTTGGTTCAACAGAGTTTCATGTAATTAGACCAATTAAAGGGAAGACCAATGCGTATTGGATTTATTGTTTGACTATGTTTGAGTTTTTTAGGCAGGATGCAGAAAGGAAAATGACAGGAAGTGCGGGGCAAAGAAGAGTCCCAGCAAGCTTTCTAGAAAATTATATGGTGGGTGTTCCGCCTGTTGCACTTCAAGACCAATTTGCGGATTTCGTTCAGCAAGCCAATAAACTAAAAACCAAAATCCAAAACTCCCTAAACGAAACACAAACACTATTTGATTCATTAATGCAAAAATACTTTGGATAGCAATATCCAAAAGACAACCTTGTAAAGGAGAATTTAACGATGACAAATTTTGATTATCTAAAGCAAGAACCAAAATTTAATAGCTTTGCCGACGTGGCAATCATAGCCGAGAAGGTTCTTAAAATCGACGTGGGAACTTGTGCCATTAATTGTCGCCGAGCTATGGAATTTGCCATTAAATGGATGTATTCCGTAGATGAATCTCTAAGGTTGCCGTATAGTGAAACCTTGAATAGTCTAATGAGCACCGAAGATTTTCATGATTTAGTAGATGATGATTTATGGAAACGAATGAATTTGATTCGTAGAGTAGGGAACCGTGCTGTTCATGGCGGCAAAAAAGTGACTAAAGATGAAGCGGTACTATGCTTACAAAACCTCTATATTTTTTTAGACTATGTAGCTTATTGTTATGCAGATACATATACAGAGAAAGATTTTGATATTACCCTTTTAGAAAAATCAAAAGAGTATATTGATACAAAGCAGGTTGACACAGAACTTGAATTAAAAACATTAATCACTGAAAATAAAGATTTAAAGACAAAGCTTACCGAAAGACGAGAAGAGCAACAACCAAACTATATACCGAAACCGTTGGATTTGTCAGAATATGAAACACGCAAAATTTACATTGATTCAATGCTAAAAGATGCTAGCTGGACAGAGGGTAATGACTGGTTAAATGAAGTGGAGATATCAGGCATGCCAAATAAATCAGCGAAGGGTTTTATCGATTATGTATTATATGATGATACTCACAAACCATTAGCGATAATTGAAGCAAAAAGGACATGCGCAGATGTAGTAAAAGGACGACAGCAGGCAAAATTATATGCAGATATACTCGAAAAGAAATACAATAGAAGACCGGTAGTATTTTTAACCAATGGATTTGAGACAAGAATCATAGACAATCAATATCCAGAGCGCAAGGTATCGACTATTTATTCTAAACGTGATCTGGAAAAGTACTTTAATCTCCAATCTACGCGGACGAGCCTTGGAAATATTATGATAGATAAAAACATTGCTGGACGATACTACCAGGAAGCAGCTATCAAAGCAGTGAGTGACCAATTTGATAAGAAAAATCGAAGAAAAGCATTGCTAGTTATGGCGACAGGGTCAGGCAAAACAAGAACCGTTATTGCCCTATGTAAAATTTTATTGAATGTTGGCTGGGTGAAAAATATTTTGTTTTTGGCGGACCGAAATTCTCTCGTAACACAGGCCAAGCGGAGTTTTGTTAATCTTATGCCCGATTTATCGGTAACAAATCTATGTGAAGAAAAAGATAATTATAATGCCCATTGTGTGTTTTCTACTTACCAGACGATGATGAATTGTATCGATGAAGTGAAGGATGATGACAGAAAAGTTTTTACAAGCGGTCATTTTGATTTAGTGATTTGTGATGAAGCCCATCGCTCAATTTACAATAAATATAAAGATATTTTCACTTATTTTGACGCATCCTTGGTGGGTCTGACAGCGACACCCAAAGATGATATCGATAAAAATACATACCAGATTTTCGAGTTGGAAAATGGTGTGCCAACTTATGGATATGAATTAGCACAAGCAGTGAAAGATGGATATTTAGTAGACTTCTTATCAGTTGAGACCGAGATGAAATTTATTGAGCAAGGGATTGTGTACGATGAATTATCAGAAGCGGATAAGGTAGCATATGAAGAAACCTTTGCTGATGAAAATGGTGAAATACCTGAAAAAATCAGCTCTTCAGCACTAAACACATGGATATTTAATGAAAATACAATCAAACAAGTATTAGATATTTTAATGACAAATGGAAACAAAATCAATTATGGTGAAACGCTGGGAAAAACAATTATTTTTGCGAAAAACCACGAACATGCTGAAAAAATATTCGAAATTTTCAATAAAGAATATCCGCATCTTTCTCGAAATGGACAGTCCTTTGCTAAGGTTATTGATAACTATATGACATATGCACAAAGTGCGATAGATGAATTTTCCGAACCAAACAAAATGCCACAGATAGCTATTTCAGTTGATATGCTAGACACTGGCATTGATATTCCTGAAGTTTTGAATTTGGTTTTTTTTAAGAAGGTTATGAGTAAGGCGAAGTTCTGGCAGATGATTGGGCGAGGAACACGCTTGTGTCCAGGATTAATAGATGGAGAAGATAAAAACAAATTTTATATATTTGATTTTTGTAACAATTTCGAGTTCTTTAGAGCTAATAATGGAAAACCAACAGCAAACATGTTGGCATTACAAGGGGCAATATTCAATTTGAAATTCCAACTCGCATACAAGTTGCAAAATATCAAGCATCAAACAGAACGGTTAGTCACCTATCGTGAGGAATTAGTCAAATTGATGGCGGGAAAGGTATCGGAACTAAACGGAGAAAATTTCGCAGTGAGACAACATTTGCAGTATGTAGATTTATATTCAGATGAAGAAAATTATAATACATTGACTTATGAGGATTCATTATTAGTACGTGAAGAAGTGGCACCACTTATTTTGCCAGATTCCGATGATGTAAATGCAGTGCGTTTCGATGCACTAATGTATGGCATTGAGCTAGCTCATCTAGCAGGCAAGAAATATTCAAAGGCAAGAAGTGATTTGCTGAAGCGTGTCAGTGCGGTGGCTAATGTGGCTAATATCCCTGAGATACAAGTACAGGCAGAGTTGCTCAATCAAATTCTACATACAGAATATCTAGATAGAGCAAGTATTGACGGGTTTGAACATATTAGAAAAAGTCTAAGAAATCTGATGAAATATATTCCTAAAGGGGGAATGTTAAAATATACAACTAACTTTGATGATGATATCTTATCGCAAGAATGGAAAGAATCCGAATTAGAAAGTGATGAATTAGAAAACTATAAGGCAAAAGCCGAATTCTATGTGCGACAGCATCAGGATAACATTGTGATTGCAAAATTGAAGACTAACAAAGCCCTTTCGGCAGAAGATATTACCGCGTTAGAAAAAATATTATGGAATAAACTTGGTACAAAAGAAGAATATGAACGAGAATATGGACAAAAGCCGCTAGGCGAATTTGTAAGAGAAATAGTTGGACTTGATATGAATGTTGCCAAAGAGGCATTTTCTGAGTTTCTAGTCAAAACAAACCTTGATTCCACTCAAATTTATTTTGTAAATCAGATTATTGAATATATTATTCATAATGGTATGATGAAAGACTTTTCAGTCCTTCAGGAATCACCATTTACAGATAGGGGCAGTGTAGCGGAAATATTTACAGATATGAATATGTGGCTTGGGATAAAGCAAGTCATTGAAGCAATTAATACTAATGCTGCTTAAAGCACTATGCAACAAGAGAGGCAATGTCAAGAACTTCTTCTTTACGAAGCATCAAAGCAAGGGTATAATTATATCAAAGTAAAAAGGAGGATATTATCATGTCTAAAGTGGTTTTCTTTAATTCATATAAGTTAAAAAAGGGAGCATCGACCCCAGATTTTCTAGCTGCGGTAGAGAATTTAAATAGCAAATATATTTCAAAACAAAAGGGATTTATTTCATTTGAATTACTTGTTGATGGTGAAACCTGGGCAGATTCAACGACATTTGAAACAATGGAAGATGCAAAGAATTTTGCCGAAGCAGAAGAGCCAAATGAATTTGCCGAAAAATTTTATTCTTTTCTTAATTTCAATAGTTGCAGAAGTAATTTCTTTTCCGTGAAAATGGATTAATTGCAGGTGACAAGGAATGAAATTGTAATAAAAGGAATGTATAAAGCGAAAGGAAAAAGTGACGAAGATGCTTATATTATGTTATGCAAAATGTTCTACTTGTAAATCAGCTTTGCAATGGCTAGACCAGAATGGGGTGAAATACGAAAGTAGAGATATTAAAGGAGAAAACCCTACATATGAGGAATTAAAGCTGTGGTATGAAAAAAGTGGATTACCTATTAAACGCTTTTTTAATACCAGCGGTTTATCATACCGGGCTTTGAACCTTAAAGATAAGCTAAGTACAATGGATGATGATGAGAAACTCAAGCTATTGGCTACAGATGGAATGTTGGTGAAGCGTCCTTTAGTGGTAACCGCAGACGGTGTTTTGTTAGGATTTAAGGAAAAGGAATGGCAACAAGAGCTTCTATAAACGACTATAAAGAAGGGAGTCCAAATTGAAGCGTATTAATATTGAACGTGAAAAATGCCAAGCCTGCCTAACTTGTATTTCAGTATGCGCAGATGTACATACAAAAGATAAGAAAAGTGTAGCTTTTTCTTACGATTCACGAGGGTATATAGTGCACCAAGATGATGGGATTTGCACACCAGTTTACTGTCGCTGCTGTGATAGCCCTGAATGTGCAGCAACATGTATGAGTGGAGCCTTGCAAAAAGATTTGAAGACTGGTCGCGTATTCTATGATAAAGAACGTTGTGGGAAATGTTTTATGTGCGTAGTTTGCTGTCCCTATGGCTTGCCAAGGGTTAGTCAGACATTAGAACAAGAGATAGTAAGATGCGATTTCTGTATCGGAGTTGCTAGCAGCCCTAGTTGCGTGTCAGCGTGTCCAACAGGTGCGATATCCATAAAGGAGGTAAAAGGACTTTGAGACACTTAATCCTAGGTTCTTCTGCGGCAGCAGTATCAGCGGCAGAGGTATTACTTTTACGGTGTCCTGATGATGAGGTAATCATGGCATCAACTGATGAGAGTATCCATTCTCGTTGTATGCTACATCATTATCTGTCCGATGAGCGGGATGTCAAAAGCCTTGATTTCACTAGAAGAAATTTTTTGTTGCATGATAGATTGAAGTGGTTACCTAATGAAGAAGCTCTATCAGTTGATGTAGACAAACGGATTGTGAAATTTAAAGATAATAATATCACATATGATAAATTACTTATAGCAACAGGAACAGTCAACTTTATTCCCGATATTACAGGTCTTAAGACTGCCACAAATGTATATACCTTGAACAACTTACCAGATGCTTTGATTATGCGAGATGTGATTGAGCACGCCAAGACGATAGCCGTGCTAGGCGCTGGACTTATTGGTATGGATATTATTGAAGGGATAATTAAGTCTGGAGTGAGTGCATCTGTACATATTATAGAATCAGCGAAACACATTATTCCCAAGCAGCTTGATGCCAACATTGCTTCTAAATTTCAACAACGTTTTGAAGCGATGGGGGCTAAATTTCATTTAGGAAAAAAGGTAATCGCAGTCAAGCTTGATAATAATAAAATGGCGACAGCGATAGAGTTTGAAGATAAAAGCATACTTCCATGTGATATGATAATCGTAGCGGCAGGAACTAGACCCAATATCGATTTTCTGAGAAATTCGGGGCTAGAGCTAGAAAACGGAGTGAAAGTTGATGAATGTCTGCGAACTACTAATGCCAATGTATATGCCGCAGGGGATGTTACGGGAATAGCGGCTAATTGGTACGCTGCCATCAAGCAAGGCCGTATTGCTGGAAATAATATGGCAGACAATGGAAAGCTTGAATATACTGATAGATTCCATACAGTGAATACGATAAATTTATTTAAAATGGTAGCCGCATCAGTTGGAAAGGTGAATCCGCCATTTGATGGCTTCGAAGTAGTTGATAGAATTAATGCTGAAAAATACTTGAAAATTGTGATGAAGGATGGCTTAGTTGTTGGGGTTCTTTTATTTGGCGATATCTCACACTCTGGTCATTGGAAATACATTATTGAAAATGCAGTGCCAATATGCAGTCTTGATAAATCACCATTTTTGATTGAATATGCCGATTTTTTCGAAATAGATGAAAGTACGGCAGAATTTAAATATATTAAAAGGAAAAGGAATGGCAACAAGAGCTTCTTAAGTAAGATGACGAATTGAAGATAGCAATTTATAGACATATTGACATGTCAACGAGAATTTTATAAAAACTCTTGGCATTGTAACATTAACATAACCCAACACGCCTCTCAACGATGCGAACCAGGTTGGGTTATTTTATTTCCATTTAATGTTCTATCAAGAAGATAATCCACCGATACATTATAAAAATCTGCAAGCTTAATAAATACTTCAATAGGAATATTTATTTTACCTAATTCATATTTTGAATAGGTGGTTTGTTTGACATTTAGTAGTAAAGCTAAAGCGTCTTGGGTCAGGTCATTGTCTTCTCTTAAATCTCGAATTTTCTTAAACTTCATTATAGGAACTCCTTTTGTCCTATTATAAAAAAGTCGTGACGTGACTATTGACTTTTAGTCGTATTGCGACTAAAATATTTTTATGAGTAATTATCAGAAATTGGAGTGATTATGCCAAATTTGTTAGCAAATTAAATTTTGATAATTAGAGCTTCACAACTGAAGATGGCGGACACTGACAACATATTTGAATTGGAAGGAGAAAATGAATTATGACAACATCTATACAAGAATCAGGAAATGTTCAAGAGCCTGAAGAAATGATGAAAAAAAGGCAAGAAATCAATGAAATGCAAAATGAAATAAAGGTACTACGAACAGCTAGCAAGAATCAGACTATTAAAGCGGTGGGTTATCTGGCTAGTGACATTATGTTTGTGGTTTTATTTACCATGTATCCACCTGAATGGTACTATTGGATAATGGTAGTAGTAGGTATTGTCTTTACTATCAGAGCATTTTTAAAACGCAATGAATGGATTGGGGAAGCGAATGCGAAAGAGGAGATGATTATTAGATTAGAAAAAGAAATTCGTTCATTAGAGAGTGAAGGGAGATAATAATTGGGAGAATTTATGGGATTGCTTTTTGTTATAGTTTTATTTGCGGGGCTTGGTTTTCCCCTTTTTATGATTGTTTATATAATTTGTGGTAGTATTTTGGCGAAAAAGAGAACTCGAGAACTTTTTGCGCAGGGCTTAATGTCGCAAGATATAAAAAACAAGTCCTTTTCAAAAAGTATCTCGGGAGTACTGTTTGCTGCAAATGATACCAATTTAGAAGATATCTTTAAACAGCTTAATAAGACATTATTTGCGATGTATAAAATACATCCCCGAGCAAATTTCACCGCTGGGATGATTGAATTTGAAACAAAATATTTGACAGGGGCAAGCTTGAAATATAAGGAACAAAAAGAAGGAACTACGATTTTTGAATTTAAAGTATTAGGGCGTGGAGACTATTCAGGTCTCAACTGTTGGTATGAAATAGCCTGTAATATTATTTTGACTGACTTAGAAAAAGTCATTAAGTAGCAACCAAATTGAAGATAAGAAAATATGACTTATGGAGGGCGGATATAAT
>JGI994J12354_10000121_pt1 | contig 70357 bp, 58 predicted proteins | sample IntmicLarv3ML3BL_FD_12354 | JGI IMG/M metagenome (IMG submission 12354) | reverse complement strand
GACGGCGAAAATGAATTTCGCCTACTCCTCGTTTGCGCGGACGAGGCTCGCGCCATCGTCCGTTAGAGCATTTTCAAAGTGAAAATGCTCTAACGTGCAGGCAACAAAAAAAAAGTCTGCCAGAAAAAGGCGCAAACTTCCAGTTCTTGACACCAATATAGAAATTTTTTATCGGGTTTCCCTCTTTTTTCTGTCAATAGAGCCTTTCACACTCCAAGGGGCTGTCCATGAACTCACCCATCCGTATCAACAAGGCCCTTGCCCAGGCCGGAGTCTGCTCGCGCAGGCAGGCAGACGAACTTGTTACCCAGGGCCGCGTTCTTGTCAACAACGCCCCCCTGCTGACCCCCGGCACCAGAATAGATAGGGAAAAGGATATCGTGCACGTTGACGGCAGACGCATCGACCTTTGCCCGGCCCAAAAAACCCCCCCCCTCTACCTCATGATCAACAAGCCCGTGCAGGTGGTCTGCACTGTCAAAGACCCCGAAGGCCGCACCACCGTTCTCGATATTCTGCCCGAACCCTATTCCCGACACCGCCTCTTCCCTGTCGGGCGGCTGGATTACTTTTCCGAAGGGCTTCTCATACTCACCAACGATGGCGAACTCACCCACCGCATGACCCACCCCCGCTACCATCTCGAAAAGGTCTACTTTGTCCGCCTGCGCGAAGAACCGGCCGAAGAAGCCCTCGCCACCATGCGCCGGGGCATGCGCCTGGCCGAAGGGAAAAAACTCGCCCCGGTCGAGGTCGAGCAGCTCAACAACAAACACCTGCTCCGCATGACCCTGATGCAGGGCGTGAACAGACAGATTCGCCGCATGTGCCGCGACCTCGGCCTGACCATCCTGACCCTTCGCCGCGTGCAAATAGGCAAACTTGAGATCGGCGACCTCGCCCCCGGTCAATGCCGGGAACTGACCGCCGAAGAAATTCGCGCCCTCCACCACGCCGTAGGGTATGATGTGGGGAAAATGTGAGCACTGGAGGGAACCCCTCCCCCTCCCGTATTGGGCAGGAGGTATAGGAAACACAAAAGCTGATGAACTGGTTAGGGTTCATCGGCTTTTGTGTATTATGCGTCAGGCTCGGGGTTGGCACGAGAGCGTATTCTGTTCTCCGGCTACGCTACCTCCGCCCTTACACGGGCTTGCCGCAATGCGGGCAAAAGGCAAAGTTCTCCTGCGGAATGGGTTTGCCGCACTTTTCGTTGGGGCACAGAAGCGGCACAGGCCCGAGTTCAATGATGAGATCCCCTTCCTTTACAGGAATCATCTGCTTGTCCTGCCTGTAATCCGCGGTTTTTGCCACCCGCTTTACAATGCCGTCAATGGGCGCGCACACAGATTTTTCCTGTTTCATAATGGAAAGGTTGAAGAGTTCCTCGCCCTTCTTCACAAGATCGCCTGGGTTCACATACATGACCCACAAATCGCCATTGCTCGGCGCACCCACATGATACGGGTTGCGCGGGTCAGCCTTGGTGCTTTCCTCTCCCTCGGCCCTGTGCGGCTCTTCCACCTGCACCTCGTACGAAAGAAGCTGTGAATCGAGCACATACCGCACCGTGGCTGTACCCGAATGCGGGTCTGTCCGGTGAATTTTCAGCAGATGGAAAGAATGGGGCTTGCCCTTGCTGTCAATGAAATTGATCTCTTCACCCTCGTGCATTCCCTCAAACCATACCGAAAGGGGAATATTGTTCGGGTTGCCGAAATCTTTGGTAAAATCAATGGTTTTCAGTGCGTCGCCAGGGTGGTTCAAGTACATCAGGAATTCATCGTTGGAAGGTTCCCTGTGCAGAAGCTCGTGCAGGGTGGCCCTCTCGGCATTCAAATCAACATTGGGCAGGGTCTTGAGTGGGGAATCCGTCTTCCTGCACTGTATGGCCTTTTCCCATCCGATGCCAAAGGCGCTCTGGTATACCCAGTCTGCAGGAAAACCAAGGGGAAGCCTGCCAAATTCGCCCAGTAAAAGACTTCTGAACGCATCGTTGCAGTCCCTGTACAGAAGCAGGCGGGCCTCCTTCATGTCCTGACCAAGTTCGTCTTCACTGTGACGATTTATATTTTCCAAAATTTCAAGAAGGTATCCAACCTCGCCCTCGCCGCCCCGCTTGAATGCGCTGGAAACCGCAAGAAAGGCGGTGTTCCAGGTAATTTGCGATCCGGGTGTAACATCATGGTAATGCACAATCTGCCGCGTTCCGGTCAAAAAGCGCAGCATATGCGGCAAAAGGTGAATATACCCCTGCTTGAGCGCTCCTTCCTGCGAAGAAGAGGTGGCCCCGCCCGGCATTCCGTGCTGTACCACGTCATAGTCTATGCCCTGGAAGTGCGGGGCCGTATACCTGTCGTAATACGGCATTATCTGCTTCAGCACAAAGTTGCCGTTGCGGATAATGTTTTTATTGATGATGGTTGTCAAGCCAAGGTCATCTTCAATATGGGCGGCGGTCGAAAGAACCTCGCCCTGCCCGTACCAGCGCATGGCCGCACCAAAAGAGGTGTCCACAATATGCGCCCCGGCTTTCACTGCCGCGCCAACAGCCGGAATGAAGAGGCCGTCGGTATAGTGGCGGTGGTAATGTAGCACCAGTTCGGGCCATTTTTTGCGAAGGGCGGCAACCAGTTCGGTCATAAAGGCGGGCGGGCAGTTCCCTGCCATGTCTTTCAGGCCGAGAATGATGTTGCGGCTGGCCTCCTTTTGCCCCTTGCCCAGAATTTTGGCGGTCTGGTCAAGAATGGCTGTTACAACCCCGCAATAGTGTTCAACCGTAAACCCGCGCCCATAGGTAAGGGAAAGGGTCGGCTGGTAGACAACCTCTTTGTGGGAAAGGGCCACCTCTGCAAAGGGCAGCATGTTGTCTATATGATTCAAAAAGTCAAAGCAGCGAAGTACCTGATAATCTCCGCAAATATTTTCCGCCATCAGGCGCATGACATTGCGGGGCTGGGGCTTGTACCCGAGCAGGTTGGTGGAACGCACCAGAATCTGCTTCAGGGTTTTCGGGGCAAACCGGGTCCATTCCCTGGCCTCATAAAAGGGCGAGGTCATGTTGGCCATCATGTCCACATGGAAATGCGCGCCCCCGCCCGTTTCCAGGGAGAAAAAGTTGCTGTTGTCAAGGTAGGGGCCAATCAGGGCGTCTTCTGCCAGACGCATGCGGTTGCCGCTGTTGGACTGGGTGTTGTCCCGCGCCGTGGTGTCGGTAAAATGCACCACGCCGGAATCGCGTAACATGCTGAGCAGAGCCTTTCTGTCTCCATGCGGGTAAGGAGAGGGCGCACGACGGGTGGTGGCGAGAATGGGCGGAAGCACCGGTTTCGGAAGATCAAGCCCGGGCGTTTCTCTTGTGCGGTATTTGCCCAGTTGCACAAAGGGGTTATAGCCACGAGCGGCAATTTCCGCTATAAGCCGGGCATTTCTTTCCGGCTCGGGCGCGACATCGGAATATTCCATAAGTTCCGGCGTGTTTTCCACAAACCGGGTGTCGCAGTTCCCCTGCCGGAAGGTGGGGTGTTTGAGCACCTGCCGGAAAAAGGGAATGGTGGTTTTCACCCCGCCAATAACGTATTCATCAAGAGCGCGTCCGGCAACGGCAAGCACCTTGTGCCAGTTGTTGCCGTAAGTTATGAGCAAGGAGGCCGCAGAATCGTAGTTCGACGGAAATTCGTAGCCGGAACTCAAGTTGGAATCAAGGCGCACACCGGGGCCGCCGGGCGTAACATAGCGGGCAACAAGCCCCGCATTGGGCGAAAAGGATTTCTGCGGGTCTTCGCAGTTGATGCGCACCTGCATGGCATACTGCATGGGCGGGGTGGTTTCCGGCTTCAGGCGCAGTTCCGCGCCAAAGGCCACGGCAATCTGTTCTTCCACAAGGTCAATGCCATAGCGGCATTCGGTAATGCCATGCTCGACCTGAAGGCGGGTGTTCACTTCAATAAGATAGGGGGTGCCATCCTGCTCCACCAGAAATTCGACAGTACACAGGGAATCATAGCCCACAGCCAGAACAAGCTGGCGGGAGTACGATTTCAGCCGCGCACGCAAATCTTCCGTCATGCCAAGCCAGGGCGAAGGGGTGATTTCCATGAGCTTCTGGTTGTTGCGCTGCACCGAACAATCGCGTTCGTCAAAGGTGAACACATTGCCGTATTTATCGGCAATAACCTGAATTTCAATGTGGCGAACCTTGGTGAGAAATTTTTCAACATACACTCTCGGGTTGCCAAAGGAGGCCTGGGCCATGGTTGAAGCCTTCAAGAAGGCGTCTTCAAGCTGTCCTTCGCTGTGCACCTCGAAAATGCCCCTGCCGCCGCCGCCGCCCTCGGCCTTCAGCATGATGGGAAAGCCGATTTCCTTTGCCACCTTGCGGGCTGTCGGCACATCCACCGCACCGTCAGAGCCGGGAACAATGGGAATGTTGAGCTTCTGGGCAATGGTTCGGAGTTGCACCTTGTTCCCCAAAAGGAGCATGGATTCTGCAGACGAACCAATAAAAACCATGCCCGCCTGGGTACACAGACGGGGAAAACTCTCGTCTTCCGAGGCAAAGCCCCAGCCGGGGTGAATGCCGATAATACCGCGCCGCTTGGCAAGGGAGATGATTTTTTCAAGATGGAGGTAGGCAGAGGGGTCATCGCCAAGAAGCATGAGTTCCTGCGCCGCCGAGGCAGAGGGAGCCGTCTTGTCCACATCGGTGGCTGTAATGATGGCAATGGCGTCGAATCGTTCACGAATGGCGCGGCTGATACGGCGCGCCGAAATGCCACGGTTTGCCACCAGAATGGGCTTGTTTCTCAACTGCTGCACAACACTGTCAAACGATTTTGTCGCCATACGGAGTTCACTCCCACGCAGTTCTCAAACGTAACTGCCAACTAATACTCGGTTATGAGTAAATCACACTTCCTGAAAAAATTTCCACATGGCCTGTTATCGTCTGAATCACAAGGCCGCCCTCCCCTCCAATGCCAAAGCATCGTCCAGTGACATGCTCTTCCGGGCAGTGGCACATGGCCCCCCTGTACGCCAGCACCTTGTTAGCCAGCGCAAAAACATCATTGGGATACCCCTTGTCCATGGTTAGTAAATACTCCTCCCGCATGTTTTTAACAAGCCCCTGCCACAGGGCAAATGGGGCAAAACTGGCGTCTGAGGGCACTTTTTTTGCCGCCACGGGCAAAACCGCTGCCGCAAGGGCGGTGGCATCACGCAAAAGCTCAGGGGCAGGCGCCACTTCCAGGTTGATTCCAAGCCCGGCCATCAGCAGGCCGTTTCTCTCTTCCAGCAGAAGACCGCCAACTTTTTGACATGAACGGGTAAGAATGTCATTGGGCCATTTTAACTGCACGTCAAAGCCCATGCCGTGCAGGGCGCGGGACACCAGATACCCCAGGGCCACTGAGGCCCCCGCATGGGCAAAAACCGGGCACCAGGGCAACAGGAAAGCCACATACAGGTTGCCCCTCGGGGAATGCCATTCCCGGCGCATCTGCCCCCTGCCCTCTTTCTGCTCTGTGCAAAGCACACTGCCCCAGGCGGAAAGCGCCCGCATTTCCGCCAGATGCCAGGCCACATTCAGGGCCGAAGAACAGGTTCCGCAGAGAAAGGTTGTGGCAGCAACCGCACAGGCCGCCCCTGCATCGTCCCCCTCCCACAGCACCATCGAATTTTGGGCAAGTTCCCGCTCCTGGGGGCTTGCCTTATGGGGGCCGGAAGTGGCAAATTCATGGGGCGAAAGCGGGCGCACCGGGCGCGGAATCAGCGCCCCTTCCCCCATCAGGCTGCCAGGGCCGGAAATGTCGCCGTATCCCAGAGGGGCCGCAATAGGCTGTATGCCGCTATTGATCGCAACAAGAAGGGGTTTTTCAGGCATGTTTTCTCGCAACAGTACAGATTTTTAACGAAAACAGGTTGAATCAGAATGCAGTGCTCTACCGCTGGCGGCGCAATACGCGATTTGCTGCTTGGACGCCCCCCCAAGGATTACGACTTTGTTTTCCACGGGAAGCAAGAGGAATTCATACAAATTTATCCCGAAGCCCGCAAGACAGGCAAAGGGGAGAAAAGCATTTTTATTTGTCATGGGCAGGAATTCTCCCCCCTGCATAACAACGACCCGCAGCAGGATGTCATGCGGCGCGATTTTACCATAAACGCCCTGCTCCTTTCCGATTCCGGCATTCTTTACGCCCACCCGGAAACCTTTTCCGACCTCAAAAACCGCGTTCTTCGCCCGGTTTCCCCCCACAGCCTTGAAAGCGACCCGGTACGCCTCTTTCGGGCCGCCCGACTCCATGCCGCCTTTCCAGACCTTCAACCCCACGGCGAATGCCTTGCCCAAATGCGCGCTCTGCCTCAAAACAGCCTCGAAAGTATCGCCCCGGAACGCATTGGCGCGGAAGTACTGAAAATGTGCGCCAGCCCGAAACCGGGCAACTTCCTTGCCCTTTTGGCCGCCACCTGTACCCTCTCTCCCTGGTTCATCGAACTTGACCGTGCAGACACCATTCCCGCAGGGCCATTAGCCTATCATTCCCGCACTGTGCTCGGGCATACCGAACGCATCATGAATGAAACCGCCGCCCTGGCCATGCAGGCCGGATTTTCCGGCTCTGCCAACAAAACTCGCGCCCTTGCCGTGTGGATGGCTCTGTGCCACGACCTTGGCAAAACCCTGACCCCGCACTACGAACTGCCCCACCACTACGCCCACGAAAAAAGGGGTGGCAAGCTCGCCGAATCCCTCGGCACACGCTTGCGCCTGCCCAACCACTTCATCAAGGCCGGCAGGCTCGCCTCGGCCCTGCACATGAAGGCAGGAATGTACCAACGCCTGCGCCCCGGCACCCAGGTTGACCTGCTTCAAACCATACACAAGGCCGGTTTCTTCACCCCCTTCTTCCTCATGGTGGCCTGCGATTCCAATACCCCGGGCATTACCGAAACCGCCCGCCGCGATCTGGACATCATCAACCGTATACACCTGCCGGAACACCTGCAAAACAAAGGGGAAATTTCTGCCGCCCGCTTGCGTGAAATGCGCTGCGCATCCCTTCGCGGGCATGGGTGAACGTGGGCGTGAAGGGCGTTGCACGGGCCAAGTGCTGTGCTTGCGGCAATTGTTTGGCCGATGGCCGTTGAGCCAGGGCCTTTTTACTTTGAAAAAGCTCTGGCAGACGATGGCGCGAGCCTCGTCCGCGCAAAGGAGGAGTAGGCGAAACGCATTTTCGCCGCCAACGCCGAGTGCAGCGTTTCAAAGTCAAATTGCCTTGGGGCCTGTTAAAACAAAGCTCTTTTTGCCCTCGGGCCTTTGTCAAAATAACGGCATTTTCCGCTGGCTTTTCCACCTTCCCTTCTCCAAATTTAGCCCGATCGGGAATGGATTTTCTCAATAACAACAGTGTTTTTACCTTTTGGAACAGAGTTTGCAAAAACGAGTCAGCAAATTCAAAAATTCCAAAAGGGGAATTTCCATGCTTCATTCAAAGCCGACAATATGCTGGGGGCTTGAGCTTTCAGACGCCATAGTTGAAAAACTTCGCAAGTATTTTGATGATACGGTTTCGCTTGTCTTGTGGGATGCAAACAATCTTCCGGGTCCTTTCAAAATGAATGAAGACTCACCGGTTGTTCTTTTTGCGTCAGCCTCAGGGGAAAAGGTGTTGCAGGGGCTGCCACAGGGGGAACAGCAATATTTTATGACCATTCCGCGTGTGTTGCTTCTTGAAAAGGGCTACACGCTGGCAGATATAAACACGGCCCTTGACGGCGGCGTCACGGAAATCATCAAGCCGCCCCACTCCAGGAAACAGGTGTGGAGTGTTTTGTTAAAGGCGCACGAGGCCCAGACCATTCACCATGACATGCAGGTTCTTACCCGGCAAATTTTGCTTGAACGGGAAATTATGGAACGGAAGAACGACATTCTTTCCTTCCTGGTGTCCTTTCTTTCAGAATCGGCCCAGAACATGGATGAAGAATCCATTCTGCAAAACGCCTTTACCGGCCTTACGCGGATGATGCCAGCCTCTTCCATGAATGCGGTTATCTGGCATGATGCCCAGGGAGGGCAGAAGCAGATCAAGTATTATATAGACGCAAAGCCCGGTTCCAATATTTTCAAGAAATGGCAGATGACCCTGTATGGCGAATGTTTGAAGTATATGGGCTCGCAGTCAAAGTTCAAGGTGGTGGAGCATAACCAACTGCACATTGCCGACGAGGAGTATTCGCCGGATTCGGGCGAATACCTCACCCTGCCCATTTCCAATGGCAAGGAGACCAACGGAATTTTGCTGCTGGTGAACAATTCGCGCAAGAACCTTGGCCGCGATCAGACCGAGGCCCTTTCGGTGGCCCTGAACCATCTTTCCCTGCAACTCGGCAATGCGTACAAATTTACCAGGGCGCGGGCCGAGGCGGATGTGGATGTGCTGACCAGCCTGTACAACCGGCGGCATTTCGAGACGCGGATGAACGAAGAACTGCACCGCGTGGCACGGTATGGGCAGCCCATGGCCCTCATGATGATAGACATCGATCATTTCAAGAAGATCAACGACACCTATGGTCACCAGACAGGCGATTTGGCCCTGAAAAAACTGGCCTCTGTCATTGAATTTCAGATGCGTACAACAGACTATTGCGCCCGTTACGGGGGCGAGGAATTCTGTGCGATTTTGCCTTCAACCGACAGGATACCGGCCCTGCTTGTGGCAGAGCGGTTGCGCCATGCGGTTGAAAAGATGAGCTTTGCCAGTATTGGCGGGGAGAATATGAAGCTGACCGTGAGCATAGGCATTTCCTATGCGACAAAGGATGCGCCAAAGTCGTTGCGAACCATTATCCATGAGGCGGACAGCCATCTTTATGCGGCCAAGGCGCGGGGAAGAAACCGGGTGGAAGAAATGGACTCCACCATGCAGAAGTTGCAGGTCATGTAATCTGGTAACAATTCGTCAATTTTTCAAATAAGAATGTGCAGGCCATGTAGACTGGTAACAGCTCGTCAATTTTCCAAAAAAGGAAAGCCGGAGAAGGGAATTCTCCGGCTCTTTTCTTTCCCAAGGGGAGTTTGAGGGGCAGCGCCCCTCAAACTCCAAACTCCCGCCCCCTCACGAATCAGCTTTCGTAATACGAGCGCAGCACCTGGCTTCTGACAGGGTGGCGCAGCTTGCGCAGGGCTTTGGCTTCGATTTGGCGGATACGCTCACGTGTTACATTAAAGAGTTTGCCGACTTCTTCGAGGGTATGGTCGCTTTTTTCGCCAATGCCGAAGCGTTTGCGCAGCACCTGTTCTTCGCGTGGTGTGAGGTCGGCGAGAACCGAGGCTATCTGTTCGGACAGTTTGGTGTTCACCACTTCTTCAGCGGGTGCAACGGCCTTTTTGTCTTCGATGAAATCGCCAAGGCTTGAATCTTCTTCGTCGCCAATGGGTGTTTCAAGGGAAATGGGTTCCTTGGCAATTTTCAGAACCTTTTTCACTTTGTCTATGGGGTAATCCATACGCTCGGCTATTTCTTCGGGGGTGGGGTCGCGGCCCAGTTCCTGTACGAGATAGCGCGAGGTACGAATGAGTTTATTAATGGTTTCAATCATATGCACCGGAATACGAATGGTACGGGCCTGGTCGGCAATGGCGCGGGTAATGGCCTGACGTATCCACCAGGTGGCGTAGGTGGAGAATTTGTACCCGCGCTGGTATTCAAACTTGTCCACGGCCTTCATGAGTCCGATGTTCCCTTCCTGAATGAGATCGAGGAACTGGAGACCGCGGTTGGTGTATTTTTTGGCAATGGAGACCACAAGACGCAGGTTGGAGCGGATGAGGTCCTGTTTGGCGCGCATGGCGGCGTTGTTGCCGCGTTTGATGCGCCACAGCACTTCTTCGAGGTCATAGACATTGTGGCAGCATTTTTCCTGCAAACGGATCAGGATTTCCATTTTGCCCATGATCATTTCCTTGAAGGAGAAGAATTCGTCCACACTCAGTTCAAGGGTTTTGGAAGCATCGGCAGGGGAAACGGTACGGTCGTCGAGTTGTTTGAAAAGATCCATTATTTCTACCTGCGTTTTTCCGGTGACCAGAAGGTAGGCCGAAAGATCGCGCTGGCAGTTGTGCATTTGGCGCACATAGTCTTCAACGGTTTCAATGATGCGGTCAATGAGGGTTTTTTCGAGCTTAATGTCGCGCAGGCGTTCGACAATGACCTCTTTGTAGCTGATGATGTCCTTTTGTAAAGAGGCCACCTTGCGTTCAAGGGTATTGCATTCGTCCAGCCTGCTGTATATTTTTTTCTTCTTGTTGTAGGTTTGGCGAATTTCGTCAAGAAGCAGGATAACACGCTGCCTCTGGTTCATTTCATCTTCGCTGGGGTCGTCTTCCTCAATGGTTTTGACCACGTCTTTCAGCTTGATGCGGTTGTGTTTCAGGTCTTCGCCCACGTTGATGAGTTCTTCAACGGCAACAGGAACCTCGACCAGGGCGTAGAGAACGTCCTGCTCGCCGGTTTCGATTTTTTTGGCAATCTGCACTTCACCATCGCGGTCAAGCAGGGGCACGGCCCCCATTTCGCGCAGGTACATGCGTACGGGGTCTGTGCTGCGCGAAGAATAGTCTGCGCCCTCATCGTCTTCCACAAGGTCAAGTACGGTTTCGACCACCGGCTCTTCGTCGGGTTCTCCGGCGGAAACACTTATTTTTTTGCCATCCTTTTCGGAATCGACAATGGCAATGTCAAGCTGATCGAAGATGCCGATGATTTCTTCCACCTGTTCGGGTGAAGAAGCCTCGCTTGGCAGGGCTTTATTCACTTCGTCAAAGGTAAGAAAACCAACAGCTTTTCCTTTGGCGATAAGAACTTTTATTTGTTGAATCTCTTTAATATTCCCCATCGTTGCTCCCACGAGACCGCTTTTTCACAAGGGCCTCATTAGCGGCTTTTAACAAATCGTAATCTATGGCATTGCCAGTTGCGCCGCTTTGACGCATGGCATGAACACAGGCCGCAGACTGTCTTTTCTGGCAGAGCGCCCTGATGGACTTCAAAGTTTCTTGAAGTTCTTGCTGTTCATGTTCCGGTGGGGGGGCCTCCATAACCCTGAACCTGCCCCAGAACTGTTTTTCCGCCTCATCCAGATACCGCAGGACGGTATCGGGGGTATATTCAGGCGCGCATTTCTCAATTTTTTCCCAGAGGGAACGGGCCCACTGCTGCGTAAGGAGAAACAAGGCTCCGGCATCGCGCAATGCGGGCAAATGACGAGGATAGCGCACAAGAAATTTCATGATTTCGCTGTCTGTACCGCCTGCCACCCGCACCGGGGCTTTGCCCTGTACAGGCGCGCCCTGCCCTGCGGGCAGCCGGGCGGCCGCACTGCGGCGCACCTCGGCTTCGTCAAGGTCAAGGCTCATGGTCAAACGCGAAACATAGTGCGAAAGGAGTTCAGTGTCCTTCACCTTCGCAATAAAATTTTTCACCCATTCCAGACTTTCTTTTGGCGCGAACTGGTCTGAAAGGGTACGGATGCAAAAATCGAGGCCATCCGGGGCAAAGGCGCGCAGGTCTTCAAATTCGGCCACGCCTTTTCCCTGCAAAAGCGAATCAATATCCTCTTTTTCGGGCAAAAGCACAACCTTGCATTTAAGCCCGCGTATCAATATCATTTCAGCAGCACGAAGCGCGGCCTTTCGCCCTGCTGCGTCGCCGTCGAACAAAAGTTCGAAGGCGGAACAAAAACCGGCGAGCCTGTGTACCTGTTCATCGGTAAGGGCTGTGCCAAGGGCCGCGCAGGCGTTGGTATAGCCAAACTGATGCAGGGTGAGCACATCCATGTACCCTTCGGTCAAAAGCACATGCTTTTTGACGGAAATGGCATGGCGTGCCTGAAACAGTCCGTACAGGTGTTCTCCCTTTTTATAGAGAACGGAATCGGTGCTGTTTATGTATTTTGCCGCGTCTTCATCGCCGATTATGCGCCCGCCAAAGGCAATGACCTGCCCGCCTCCGGCAAGGTCTTTTATGGGAAAGATGAGCCGCGCCCGGAAGCGGTCATAGGCGCCGCTGTTTTTGCCGGGGGCAAGCAGCCCGGCCTCTATGCCCTGGGCGGTTGAAAACCCGGCCCGTTGCAGGGTATCGGCAAGGCCCTGCCAGGCGTCGAGGCTCCAGCCCAGATCAAATGATTCGACAATTTCCGGCGAAAGTTTACGTCGGGCAATATATTCCCGGCATGGCGCTCCGGCCGGGCCGGCAAGGTTCACCTTGAAATGCCGGGCCGCCAGGGCATACATTTTCAGGGCTTCCCGCTTGAAATTGCGGGCCGCCTCCGCCCTTGGGTCCCGGCGAACCGAGCGTATTTCAACGCCCGCCTCTTCGGCAAGCTGCTCTATGGCCTCGCGTGTTTCAAGGCCGTTGATGCGTTTATAAAAATCGAGCAGGTCACCCGAAGCCTGACACCCGAAACAGTAGAAAAACCCTTCTTCCTCGTTAACGGAAAAGGAGGGTTTGGTTTCCTGATGAAAGGGACAGGGCGCAACCCACCTGTTTCCGGCGCGGCGCAATTCAACATACCTGCCAACAAGGTCAAGTATTCTGATGCGGCCCTTGATTTCCCGCATGAGATCAGAAAAACTGCCACTCACGAAAGTTCCACCAGGGTTACTCCATCGCCCCCCTGATCTTCAGGCGCAAGCCTGTAGGAAGCCACATGGGGAGCATGACGCAAATGTTCGTGCAACTGTCGGCGCAGCACGCCTGTGCCGCGCCCGTGAATAATCTCTATGCCGTACTGTCCCTGAAGAATGGCCGTATCGATAAATTTTTCAACTTCCGCTATTGCTACATCAGCACGTTTTCCCCGCAAGTCAAGATGCAGACTGAAAAAAGAAGAAGAATCCCCTGAAGAATCGGCAGATTTCCGCGCCCCGCCTTCCTGCGGGCGTATCCCTGCCCCACGGGGGGGCACGGTCGCCTGGGCCGTGCCGGGAAGGGCAATGTCGGCGGCACTGGCCCACAGGGAAACCCCGTCAAAAGAAAGCCGCACCCGTTGCTTGCGTAAATCAATTTCCTGCACCACCCCCTTTTTGCCCCAGGGGATGTGGCGAACCGTGTCGCCAACGGCAAGGGCGGACAGATTGACTGCCGGAAGGTCTTCAGGGGCTGGTTGCCCGGCTTCCATTTTGGCAAGGGCATTGCGCGCTGTGGCAAGTTCTTTCAGGGCCTGCTTGTGGCTTACCCTGCCCTTTTTCCATTCTTCAAGCACCTTTTGGGCATCGGTTTGGAGGGAGGTGAACAGCCTTTTCCGCTCTTCTTCAAGTTTGGTATCAAGTTTTTGCCGTTTTTCGACAAAGGCCGCCTGTTCCTTTTTCAGAAGGGCAATTTCCCCTTCTCGCTCCACGGCAAGGGCATTCAGCCTGTCCACAAGGGCGCTGGTGTCTTCGCCGCTTACCAGCAGATACTGGTTCGCCCTTTCAAGCACCTCGTCGGGCAGGCCGTGCTTTCGCGCCACATCAAGGGCAAGGCTCGCGCCCACCTGCTCATACACAAGCCGGTACAGGGGGTGCTGGGTTTTGGGGTCAAAAAGCACAGAGGCCGCCCGCACATGGTCGGTGGAAAGGGCGTAGGCCTTGAGGGCGGGAAAATGGGTTGCCGCAACAACAAAGGCCCCGCGATCCATAAGGCAGTCTATGACCGCCTGGGCCAGGGCCGCACCCTGGGCCGGGTCGGTTCCCGCGCCGAATTCGTCCAGAATGACAAGCCGGGCCGCCTTTTCCTCCGGGGTGTGCGCTTCTGCGGCAAGGCCGGGCCAGATGCGGGCAAGGCCCGTTATCTGGGCCGTAAAAGTGGAAACATGGTCGTCAAGGCTCTGATCGTCGCCAATAAAGGCGTGAATATGCTGCCAGAAGGGAAGGGAACTGCCGGAAAGCACGGGCACGGGCAGGGCCGCACGGCTCATGAGGGCAATGAGGCCAAGGGTTTTCAGGCAGACGGTTTTCCCGCCAGCATTGCCGCCGCTGATAATGAGCGCCCTTTCACCGGCACGCAGTTCAAGGGTTGAGGCCACCACCTTTTTGGGCTTGCGCCCTGACCGTTCCGTCCGGTCGGGGTGGGTTTCCGGCCCGTCTGCGCGAAGAAGCGTGCCAAGGGCCTTTTCCGCCTCTTCACTGGCCGCGAGGGCCAGCAGGGGGTGCCGGGCCTCGCGCAAAAGCACGGGCGCACCCTCTTCGGCGTCTGCAAGGTCAACCATGCGGCCATCAAGGCAGTGGGCCAGCCGGGCCTTGGCCTGCAACACGTCAAGCATGACAAGCAGCCCGGAAACCGCGCGAATGCCGGGCAGTTCTTCGCGCACCAGAGAGCCGAGGTAACGCAACACCTTCTGCTCTTCTTCCCTTTCCTCGCGTTTGAGTCCTTGCAGGCGGTTGTTCATTTCCACCAGGAACAGTGGCTCGAAATAGCAGGTTTCGCCTGTCTGGGAATAGTCGTGCACCACGCCCTGCAGGCGGCCCTTAAAGTTGGACTTGAGGGGAAGAACGTACCTGTCGGATGAGAGGGTGACAAAATCATCTTGCAAAAAGTGCATGATGCCGTTTTCAGCCGCGAAATCTTTCACCCTTTTGGAGCATTGCCTGTGCAGGCGGCGCACTTCGCCGCGCACCAGGGCAAGCTCGGGAGAGGCGGCATCGCGGATGAGGCAGTCGTCGGAAAGACAACGGGCCAGGGCTGAAGAAATTTTCGCCGGAAAACGGATGTCGGCACAGGCGGCAAGCAGGGCTGGCCACGGGCATACGGTGCCGCCTTCCTGGGTGATGGCGGCTAGAACGGTGGAAGCCTCGCCAAGTACCTGACGCAAGGCCCAGAGGGCGTCAAGGTCGAAACTGAAGCGGGCATTTTCCGCTGCAACGAGAAAGCCGGTAAGGTCGGGTACAGCGGCAAGGCGGTGCCGGGTGCGCTCAAACCAGAGCCTGCCCTCTTCAAAGAGCCGGGCCTCGTGGCGAATGGTTTCCAGAGAGCTGTGGGGAACAAGCTTCAGGCAGGCGGCGCGGCCCGCCTCGGAAACGGCAAAGGCCCCGAGGTAGGCGACAACCTTTGGGTATTCAAGAGTAAGGAGGGCTCGCTGGTTCATAGGGCAGAGGTATTTTGGAGTCTATACACAGGGAATGCTCGTTGCCTGCGCTCGCTTCGGCCTTTGCCACGGTACGGCATCGCGCTTGTGCCATTGTGGCGGGCACCCTGGAACGGCGCTGCACCAATGGCAGGGTTTGGCTGTGGTTATGCAAGTATGTGCAGGGCGGCCTTCACGGCTTCGCTTGCGGCCTTGCCGTCAAACTGTCCCTTGTAAGCGGCGGTCAGGGCCTGCATGACCCTGCCCATGTCCTTCATGGAGGTGGCCCCGGTTTCGGCAATCAGGCGGTCAATGGTCAAGAGCAGTTCTTCGGCGGAAAGCTGGGCGGGCATGTAGGAACGAAGCACCAGAAGTTCCGCGGCTTCCTTGTCCGCCAGATCAAGCCTGTTGGCGGCCGTGAACTGGTCTATGGAGTCTTGCCGCTGCTTGCATTGCCGGGAAATAATGTCAAGAATGGCAGCATCATCCGGGGCCTTCATGTGTTCCACCTGATGATTTTTAATGGCTGTTTTCAAAAGACGCAGAACAGAAAGGGTGACAGCATCCCTGGCCTTGTAGGCCGTGATGTAGTCTTGTTCGAGCTTTTCGCCAAGTGACATGAGATTCTCCCGAACAGGCATGGTGGGTGCTATGAGAACAGGGGAAAGGTGAATGTGTACGACAGGGGCAGGCCGGGAAGCAGCCTGCCCGTTGAATGCATCTACAGCCGGGAAAACCCGTGGGTTACCCCATGTTCAGCTTTCTGATTTTTTTCATCAGACGCTTGCGGGCGGCAGCCTTTTTCTTTTTGCGCATGACGCTCGGTTTTTCATAGTGCTGGCGTTTTTTCATTTCAGAAAGAATGCCTGCCTTTTCAACCTGTTTTTTGAAGCGGCGCAGCGCAATATCAAAGCTGTATTCGTCTTCGTTAAGGTATACACCTGGCAAAGAACTCACCCCCTTCGCAAGCAAATTTAAAAAGGCCCGGAAGCCTTTTTACGCGTTGGAGCGGATTTATTACCGGAAAACGCCATTAAAGGCAAGAAAAAAGACAGCCGGTGTTTTCCGGCTGTCTTTTTTCTTGAATACCATTGTCAAACAAGCTGAAGCGGACAATCGCCCGAAAAGCGACAAACCACTCACGCCAGAAAATACAGGGGTGAATTCCGTACGTATTCTGACGTTACCCCGCAGGGCACACGCTTTGCCAGACGGCTAGGCCCTTCTAATGGTGGCCGCAATCATCGTTCGCGGTTTCTCTCGCTGACTTGATAAAAACGATGCCAAGACCAAGAAAGATAACCCCGAGAACTGCATACAACACAGCGAAGAAAAGGAAGTGGTCAGGCAAAAACCAGGGAATATCCTGCGGAAGCGCGCTATGAATGGTTTCACCAATGCGTATCATGTCGATAACTCCAGCTAGATGTTCAATGTTCCGGGCTAGTTCACCGAGTCTTTAAGCGTTTTGCCAGGGCGGAATTTTACTACCTTGCTTGCAGGAATTTTGATCGGCGCACCCGTGCGGGGGTTACGGCCAGTGCGGGCTTTCCGGGATTCCACAACAAAGGTGCCAAAGCCGGTAAGCGTGAGCTTGCCATCCTTCTTCAAAACAGTTTCAACCGAATCAAGAAACGCTACAAGGGATTTTTCTGCAGCAGCCTTGGTGATACCGGTTCTCTTTGCAATAGAATCAACAAGATCAGCTTTGGTCATAACCTTTTCTCCTCAGAAAATAAAGTGGAATTTTCAATGAACCGTAGAAGGCCTTGAAAGTCTTCTGCGGGATGCCGCAGCCATATATCGCAGACAAATTTTTCAACAACTTTTGAAAAACACTATTACTCGGGAATTGTCAATCCTTTCTCTGAAAAAAACTTGCCTTAGCCAGCGATTGAAACTGTTGCGGCGCAAGATTTTCAGGGCGAAGAGCATTATCAATTGCGTTTTTTTTCAATAAATCGAGGATTGATAGGTCGCCTTTGAAAATCGTTCCCAATTGCTTTCTGCGTAATTGAAAACATTTTTTTATTATGCCCGCCAATTTTTCCGGGTGAAAGTCGGGAGGATTTTCCAGGGGAACAAAGGAAAGCACTGCCGAATGCACCTTTGGTCGCGGGTGAAAGACCTGGGGCGGCACAATGAATTCCATGACCGGGGTCACAAAGCTCTGCACCCAAACGGAAAGCGCCCCATAGGCCGGGGTGCCGGGCCTTGCCGCAAGCCTTTGTCCCACCTCTTTCTGCACCATGAAGACCGCCCGCTCAAGCCCCCCTGCCCTGCTGAAAATATCCCACATGAGGGGCGAGGCCACATTATAGGGCAGGTTGCCCACCAGTTTCCAGCGGCCCGAAAGGGTATGCCAGGGAATTTTCAGGGCATCGGCCTCAAGCACAAGGAATTGTTCCGGGCCTGCAAGCAGGGCGGCAAAATCCTGTTCCCTGCCGGTTCCAAGGGCATGAAGGGGGGCTGCGGGTTCGCGGCTCATGGCATGGTGACGCGCCCAATGGTCGTCTTTTTCCACCAGCACGAGCTTTTCCGGGCCATGGGGGTGGATATGTCGTGTGAGTGCGCCAGGGCCAGGCCCTATTTCCATAACCCTGTCGGCCCTGGATATTTCAAGCAGACCAACAATTTTACGTGCTATGTTGGCATCTTGTAAAAAATTTTGACCAAGCGATTTTTTTGCCGCCGGGGTACGGCTCTGCTGCGCAGGCGGTTTTTCAGGCATGGCCCTTCTTTCCTTCATTTGTGTATTCCCCTGTATGCACATGATCATTTTTTCGCATAGCGTGAAAAGGACATGGTCATGCCCGCCCGCCCCCGCGTGGCAGAGCGCAGACGCGAGGCAAAGCCGAAAAGTTCCCGCACAGGGGCTTCGGCATAGACCAGTTTTTTCCCTTCGGCATCGGCACGGCCCTGCACCTCGGCCCCGCACGAGGCCAGAAGGTTCAGCACCGCGCCGAAAGAGGCTTCGGGGGCCGTGGCCGTGATGTTCATAAAGGGTTCCAGAAGCACGGTTCCCCCCTCGGCCAGGGCGCGGAAAAAGGCGATTTGCGCCGCAGTGCGAAACCCGGCCTCGGTTTCCCGGCCCGAATATTCCCCCATGGAAAGAACCGTTACCGTGGCGAGAACCAGGGGCGCCCCCCTTGGCCCGCACCCTGCGGAGGCCATTATGCCTTCGCGCACAGCTTCCTGAAAATGCGCCAGCCGTGGGGAAAGATCGGGCGAAAATTCCAGGCGCAAAAACTCTTCATGGGAACCATAGACCCCGCTTTTATGCAGCAGGCCGCGCCAGTTTTCCGCGCCTTCCGTGTCTGGGCGTATGGAAAGCCGCACAAAACCGTAATGTTCCGAGTTGCCAAGCAGGCGGGTAAATTCGCCCGTGCCCTCGGCCCGGCCGGAAGGCTGCTCAAAACAGACCACCTGGGGGTTGCCCACGCGGGGGCACAGGCCAAATTCGCGTTTAAGCCGGGTATGCACAATTTCCAGGTGCAATTCTCCCATTCCCGAAACCAGCCTCTGTCCGCCCTGCCGGGAAACGCGCACCGACAAATCGTCTTCGGCTATGGCGGCCAGGGCCGCATCCAGGGCGGCAAGCTCTGTGCCGTCGCCCGCTTCAAAGGCCAGGGAAAGAACCGGCGGCTGTATTTCCACCGGGTCAAGGCAGGCAGCCACCCCTTCGGCGCACAGGGTGTCGCCCGTAACCAGCCCCTCGCACCCGGCAAGGGCCACAATTTCGCCTGCCTTTGCGCTGGAACGCCCTTCCCGGTCGTTGGCAATAATGTGCATGATGCCGGAAACCGTGAAAATACGCGGGCCTTCATTCTCTGCCCCTCGCAGGCGGGAATGCACATGCAGCACCTTTCCGGCCTGAACGGCGCCGGAATAGATGCGCACAAAGGCCGTGACTTCGCCTTTTCTGTCGCGCACGGTTTTAAAGACAAAGCCGCAGAAAGGCGCTTCGCTGTCAGGGGAAAGCAGCAACTCTTCAGTCAACTCCTGCCCTGTTTCCGGTTCTTTTTGCGCCAGAAGACGCTGGGCCACCACGGGTGAGCCTTCCTGAGGCGAGGGCAGAAACTGCGCAATGCCGTCAAGCACGGGCTGAATGCCGATGTTTTTCAGGGCGGAAACAGCATACACCGGGGTAAAGCGGCGGGCCAGAGCGCCCTTGCGAATGGCGCGGCCCACGGCTTCGGGCGGCAGGGGCTGCCCGGAAAGCCACTGTTCAAGCAGGGCGTCGTCTTCTTCGGTAACCCGGTTGCACAGGGTTTCAAGGTGGGGCGCGGCCTTTGCCTCTTCTTCCGGCGAAAGGGGGCGGTACACAATGTTCCGGCCAGTGGATTCGGCGGGAAATTCCAGAACCCTTCGGGAAACAAGGTCGATAACCCCGCGAAAGGAATCGCCCTCGCCCAGGGGAATGGTGACAGGAAGCGGAACAAGATCAAGGGTGGCGGAGAGTTCGGCCAGCACCCTGTTGTAGCTCGCCCCTTCCCTGTCCATCTTGTTGATGACGGCAAGCCGTGGAATGGCAAAGCGGCCAGACTGCCGCCATACCTGCTCCGCCTGGGGCTCAACCCCTGAAACACCGCAAAAAACCCCCACGGCGGCATCAAGAACGCGCAGGCTGCGCTCCACTTCCATACTGAAATCAATGTGGCCGGGGGTGTCGATGAGGTTTATTTCGCACCCTGCCCAGGAAAAATGCACGCAGGAAGCCTCGATGGTAATCCCCCTTTCCTGTTCTTCTGGCAGAAAATCGGTGGTGGCAGCCCCCTCGTGCACCTCGCCCATACGGCTGATAACGCCGGAATAGAACAGCACCCGCTCTGTGAAGGTGGTTTTTCCGGCGTCAATGTGGGCAATAATGCCAATGTTGCGCAAGGAAGCCATGCGGCACGCTCAAAAGGCTAAAGATTGGGGAAGGGCCGGGTTTTTCAGCCTTTCGCGGCATTGGTCTGCTCTATGCGGGCAAAGGCGTTGTGGGCGTGGATGGATTCATAGCTTTCAACCTCCACCCTGAACCACGCCACCTGCGGATGCCTGCCAAGCCTGGCAGCCACATTGCGCACCACATCTTCAACAAAACAGGGCGAGGCAAAGGCGGTTTCGGTCACATACTTTTCGTCTTCGCGCTTCAGAAGCGGGAAGGTGGGAGACGAGGCCGAACCTTCGGCAATGTCAATGAATTCCTCAAGCCAGGTAAAACCACGCAGGCGTATCTTTATTCGCACTTCCGCGCGCTGGCTGTGCGCGCCCTCGTCGCTGATGGCCTTTGAGCAGGGGCATACGGTCATGACCGGAACGCACACCTCAAGGGAAAAATCCGGCCTTTCGGAAGCCAGTTCGCCCGTGAGCAGGCAATCATAGCCCTGCAACGCGGCAATGCCGGAAACCGGGCCGTTTTTCCTGATGAAAAAGGGAAAGGAAAAGACGGCGCGGGCTCTTTTTGCCTCCAGCTTTTCCTTCATGCTCACCAGCAGGTTTTTCATGGAGGCATAGCTCAGGTGTTCGCTGAAATCGTCCAGAATTTCCACAAAGCGGCTCATGTGCGTGCCCTTGAAGTCCTTTGGCAGGTCAACGCCAAGTTCCACCAGGGCCACCGTATGCTGGCTGCCGCCCTTTCTGTCGGTAATGACCAGCGGCACCCGAACCCTCTTGATACCGACATGATCAATGGGAATAAGGACATCGGCCGGGCTGTTCTGAATATCTTCCATATCTCTTCCGCGCTAGCAGAGATCCTGCCCCGTGGTTGCCAGTGAAAGCTTGCCAAACATGACGCCCTTGGTGGAAACAAGCAGCTGCCCAAGGGCCTTGACCTCCCGGCCCGGCCCCTTGAGGACAAGCACCTCAAGGCAGTTGTGGTGGTCAAGGTGCACATGCAGGGTTGTCACTATCAGGTGGTGGGCATCGTGCTGGGCCGTGGTTATGCGCTGGGCCAGGTCGCTTTTGTGGTGGTCGTAAACCAGGGTCAGGGTGGCGGCAACCTCCCTGTTTCCGTCTTCCCATTCCTGCTGCACAAGGGCATTGCGGATAAGGTCGCGCACTGCCTCGGAGCGGTTCTGGTAGCCGCGCCCGTCGCAGAGCGCGTCAAAGCGGTCAAGCAGATCCGAATCAAGCGAAACACCGAAACGTATTGTTTTTCCCATAAAGGAGCGTCCTTTGGCTGTGTTTTGTGTGGCGGTCCGATACGGCCCTACCCTGTTTTTTTCCGGGTGAACTCCCAAATGTTTACCGGAACCTCGTGGCCTTCAAGGGCCCTGACCGCGGTGCTCCGCACAAGGGCAGAGCTGAGGGAAGACGCTTCCACAGCTTCGACAAAGCGGGTGTAAATGGTTCTTCCCGGCTCGGCAATCCAGGCTGTTCCGCCTTCGTCCAGGGCGTATTCCAGAAAATGCAACACCGGTTCGATAAAGCGTTTTTCATATACTATATCGCCAGCCCAAATAAAAGAGGCGCACCTGGGCAGCACCGCTGGAACCCGCCAGTCCATGACCGCCCACTCGACCGGGGGGGAGTCGTTGGCAGCCGCGTTCCTGCTGGCATGGAAAAGCGCCTGTTTTTCATAGTCCAGGCCGAGAACCCGCGCCCCGGCCATGGCCCCGATCATGGCGGTAAACCCGAGGCCGCAGCCAAGGTCAAGGCATATTTTTCCAGCAATAGTGCGCCTCTGCTCTTGCAGCCATTCCCCAAGGGCAAGGCTCGCAGGCCACAGCATGACCCAATAGGGGAGCCGCTCGTCTTCGAGAAATTCCTCGGCGTCAAGGCATTCCCACAGGGTTTCAAGATCAGCCGGGCGATGGAGCACCCAGCTCCGGCCACTGGCGTCAAAAGAAAGCGGGGAAGAGGGTTCAGCCATACAATACCCATCTGCGTGTGCGCAGTTGCATCTATTCCAAAGGAACACCCTTACCCTTTCAGGAGGCGTTTGTCACCCTGCCCTGCCTTGAGTCCGGCCCTCGAGCCTTCGCTCTTTGCCCCTGACTTCCATTTTATCCATGCGTAATGAATGCGAATCTCATCTTTGCCCGCCTTCAGGCTGCGTGAAAAAGAATGGTGTTTTTGGATTTCCGATCTTTTTCTTCTGAATTTATCCTGTGTTTTTCAGTAATTGCAGCATGTTCCCCTGGTGTAACCAGGTATAGCGCCCTGATTCCGCTTTGCCTTTTTGCCGAAATTGAGATAACTTTGTTCAAGCATAAATGTGTTCAAGTTTCACTTTTTACAGGTGGCTAATCTGATGACAAACAAACCCTGGTCCTGCAAGGACCTACTGGATATAAAAAGCCTCACTGTTCCCGAAATTTTTCACCTGCTGGACATGGCAGAAGAGTTTGATGAAATTAACACCCGACCCGTAAAAAAAGTGCCGACACTTCGCGGGAAAGGTGTTCTTCTTTTTTTTGTTGAAAACAGCACGCGCACCAAAACCTCGTTTGACGTGGCCTGCAAGCGTCTGTCCGCTGATTCCTTTTCCCTTGCCAAGTCTGCAAGCAGCATGGAAAAGGGCGAAAGCCTGAAAGACACCGTGCTTACCCTGCAAGCCATGCGGCCGGACATTATTGTCATGCGGCACCCTTCCAGCGGGGCTGCGAAATTTGTTTCCGAGCGCGTTTCCTGCTCTGTGGTCAATGCCGGAGACGGCTGGCACGCCCACCCCTCCCAGGCCCTGCTCGACGCCTTTACCCTGCGCAGGCACTGGAACGGCCAGTTTGAAGGAAAAACCCTTTCCATTATCGGCGATATAACCCACAGCCGGGTGGCCCGCTCCAACGTGCATCTGCTGACAAGGCTGGGTGTGAAGGTGCGCGTTTTCGGGCCGGGCACCCTTATTCCGGCCGGGGTCGACCAGTGGCCCATAACGGTGTGCAAAAGCCTTGACGAGGCCTGCGAAGGCGCAGACGCCCTTATGAGCCTGCGTTTGCAGCTTGAACGCCAGCAGGCCGGGTTGCTGCCCGACCTTACGGAATACGCCTCCCGCTACTGCCTGACGCGCAAGCACCTTGACAGGGCGGTGCCGGGCGCGGCCCTTCTGCACCCCGGCCCCATAAACCGGGGGCTTGATCTTTCGGCTGAAATCGCCGACTGCGAGCAAAGCCGCATTCTTGATCAGGTGGCAGCGGGCGTGGCTGTGCGCATGGCCATACTCTTTACCCTTGGAACCCGAAACGACACATCGGAGTAAGATTCATTCCCGGACAAAGCGCTTTCACAAGCGCAGGAACAAACATTTACAGCAACAGCTTATGGGCGGCCCATGCCTCTTCTGGAGGGCTCGCCCGCATACAACGGGGTTCTCATGTCTACAGCATCTTGTTCCCTTGTTCTGAAAAACGCAGACCTTTACGGCACCCTGCACGATATTCTCGTGGTTGACGGCCTGATAGCCGCCTGCAAGCCTGCGGGCGGCCTTGAAATTCCGTCGGATACGAAGGATATGCCCGTGTATGACGCCGAAAGGGCCCTGCTCTTTCCCGGCTTTATTGATGCCCACACCCACATGCGCGACCCGGGCTTTGAATACAAGGAAGACCTGCAAACCGGCCTTTCTGCCGCAGCCTTTGGCGGGTTCAGCGGCGTTATGGCCATGGCCAACACCCGCCCGGTGAACGACAATGCCTCTGTTACCAAAAACATGCTGCAACGCGCCGCCATGTTCTGGCCCCATGGCCCGCGCCTCTACCCCATTGGCGCGCTCACCGTGGGGCTTGAAGGCAAGGACATGGCCCCCATTGGCGAACTGGCCGACGCCGGGTGCGTTGCGGTTTCCAATGACGGAAAACCTGTTGCCAACACAGAGCTTTTCCGCCGCTGCATCGAATATGCGGCTGACTTTGGCCTGACGGTTATCGACCATTGCGAAGACCCCTTTCTGGCCCACGGCTACCACATGAACGAGGGCGTGGTCAGCGGAAGCATCGGCATAAAGGGCCAGCCCGTTGCCGGGGAATCCATTCAGGTGGCCCGCGACATTCTGCTTGCGGAATACCTTGGCAAGCCTGTGCATCTTGCGCACATAAGCTGCCGCCAGTCAGTGGACCTCATTGCCTGGGGCAAGGCCCGGGGCGTGAAAATTACTGCCGAAACCTGCCCGCATTACCTCTTTCTGGAGGAATCGGCCCTTGCCTCGTACGACCCGGCCTTCAAGGTTTCGCCCCCCCTGCGTACCCCTGACGACTGCGCCGCCCTTGTGGAGGCTGTGGCAAACGGCACCATTGACATTCTTGCCACTGACCACGCCCCCCATGCCGCGCACGAGAAGGAAAAAACCCTTGATGACGCGCCGTGCGGCTTTATCGGCCTTGAAACCGCCGTATCCCTCACCTACAGGCTGGTCAGCGAGGGCAGGATGGGGGCAAGGGAATTTGCGGCCCGCTGGTCTGCCACGCCTGCCCGCATCTTCAACCTTGCGCGGCACAATGGCTTTGCCGAGGGCGACCCGGCGGATTTCTTCCTCTTTGACCCCGGGGCCACCTGGACAGTCAGCCGGGAAACCCTGCATTCAAAGAGCCTGAACACCCCCTTCCTCGGGCAGACCCTCAAGGGCCGTGTCATCTGCCACTGGGTTGGCGGGCATATTGTGGCGGAAGTCAAATAAGGACTCGGGGCGGAAGAGAGTGGGCTATTGCGCATGAGAAGGTGTTGAAGAATTTTCCCTGCACTCGCTTGACCACCGGCGAGTTGCTGCCTGCCTGGAACAACCCTCGGGCCAAGGGAGTGCAGGGTCACGGCAAAACGCCCAACACCGAGGGGAAAAACAGGTAGCCAGATTCCGGGTATATAGTGTAGAATAAAGGCACTTTCGCGGTCATTGCATAGTGGTGGCCGCGTTGCGGGCGAAGCGGGATGAGCATGATGCTGCCGGGCCGTCCGCCATAATGAACACACCGGGGTATCCGCGTCAGAGCGCGGCATGCACCCGGCCACCCACCTTCAGGAGGTTCAGATGACGGCTGCATTCAAGGACGCCATCACCTTATGTAAATCTATCATGCGGAACGGTTTTGACGCGCATATCGTCAACATGCAGCTTCAGCACGAATTGCTGGAAAAAACCGATTGCAAGGAAATTGATATTGCCACGGACATGCCGCTGGAAGAGTTGCAAAAGCTCTTCCCCGCACTGCATAACGATGATACGGACGATGCCCTGGGCATGTTGACCGAAGAAGAAATGCGCTTCCGTTTTTACCGGATGCATTTTTCCGATTCCGCCAACCCCGAAAACATTCTCACCCGGCTCACGCCCACCATCATCAACAGGCTTTCCTCCATCGGCAAACTCCCGCCCTCGCTTCTGGCGGGCATGAATTCCCTTTCGCGGCCCGAAGACGGGAACAGCTACACCGGCTTTGACAATTTCGACACGGGCAGCATCAAGCTGGAAGGCCTGCCCGATGAAACCCTGCAAACCGACTACCTGCTCGGCATTCGCGCCCTGCGCCACTCTGCCAACTACGATCTGCCCATTGAGCCAAATACCTGGATGGCCATAGTGCGGGCTTCCAAAAACATTGTGGACTATGTGCCCCCGCGCAAAATCATGTTTGAATGGCGGAAGGTTGAAGCGGAAAGCATGGCCCAGTTTGTCATGCTTATGTACCGCTCTACCATTCTGCATGGCATTTTGCCGGAAATAGCCTTCCTTTCGCGGGTAAAGCAGCTCAGGAACGATTCCGGCAAGGAAGAAACCGTGTTCGACCATACGGTTGCCGCCATGAAAGCCTACCCCGAAGGGGAATTTCACTATGACTGGCTGGGCACCTTTGCCCTGCTTTTCCATGAGGTAGGCAAGCTCTACACCGCCGAACACTACAACAACCGCTGGTATTTCTTCGAGCACCACAAGGTCGGTTCTGAAGTCACCCGCAAAATATTGCGCCGCCTGCAAATCAGGGCTGACGAGATTGACCTTATCTGCCGTCTGGTACGCAACCATATGCGCTTTGAATTCATGATGACAGACAAGGGCATACGCCGCTTCAAGGCCCAGGGCGAAACCGCCCGGCTCATTGAATTTTCGCGGGCGAAAATTGTGGCACGCGAAGACAACTACACGGCCTTCAACCACAATACCAAGTACCTGAAACGGGCCGAAACGCCGGAACAGATGCTTGAACCGCTTTTGAACGGCAACGAAATCATGGAAGAAACCTCCCTGGCCCCCGGCCCTCATGTGGGTGAAATACGACAGTCGCTGCTGAAGGCCCAGATAGAGGGCAAGGTGAACAGCCGCGCTGGAGCCATTGAATTTGTCAAGGAATTCGCCAAAAACATTGCAGGCAACAAAAAATGATTGCCGGGTTCTGACTGTTTAGAGCATTTTCACTTTGAAAATGCTCTAACGGACGATGGCGGGAGCCTCGTCCGCGCAAACGAGGAGTAGGCGAAATTCATTTTCGCCGCCAACGCCGAGTGCAGCGTTTCAAAATTACATTGCCTTAGGAGCGTATGGATGAAACTTGGATATATTGGCCTTGGCCTTATGGGAGCCCCCTGCACGAAAAACCTGCTTCAAGCAGGGTATGAGGTGCATATATGGGCGCGCAGGCCCGAAAGTACCGCCCCGCTTGAAAAGCTCGGGGCCAAGGCTTGCGCTTCCCTTGCGGAAGTGGCCAATAACGCGGACATTGTCTTTTTGAATGTGTCCGATACCCGCGATGTGGAAGAGGTGATCTTTTGCGAAAACGGCCTGGCGGCCAGCGGGAAAAGCGGGCTTGTCATCGTTGACATGGGCACCATTTCAGCCACAGCCACGAGGGAAATGGCGGAAAGGCTGGCCCCTTCCGGCATCACCCTGGTGGATGCCCCGGTTTCGGGCGGAACAGTCGGCGCGGAACAGGGAACCCTTAGCATAATGGTTGGCGCAACCGAAGAGATTTTTGAAAAAATCAGGCCGGTGCTGACCGCCATGGGCCGGAGCATTACCCGCATAGGCGGGTGCGGGGCCGGGCAGGTGGCAAAAAGCTGCAACCAGATTGCCATTACCGCAACCATTGCCGCCATTGCCGAGGCTGTGAAGTTTTCCGCTGCCATGGGGGTGGATTTCGCCCCCATACGCGAAGCCCTGCTGGGCGGGTTCGCCTCAAGCCGGGTGCTGGAATTGCACGGCAAACGCATGATGGACGGCCACTACGAACCGGGCTTCAAAACCGCCCTTCATGCCAAGGATATGGGCATTGTGGAAAGCATTGCCGCCGAACTTGATCTGGTGCTGCCTGTTTCCAGCCTCGGCACCGAGCTTCTGCGCAAAACCGCCGCAGCGGGCTATGCGGAGCAGGATTCTTCGGCCATGTACGAGCTTATCAAAGAAATGCGGTAGTTTTACAGAGCGTTCAGTTCCATTACGCGATCACGATGCAGGATACAGATTCTTCTCTAATGAGTGATTTCATTTACGCCAAAAAACTCATTTTGCCCTCAACCGCCGCCAACGTGCTGCAAAGCGTGTGCATGGCCGATGCCTTTGCCCGGCTGGCCAGCGGGAGCGCTGCCTCTTTACGCTTCTCTTTTTTCCCCGGGGTGCGGACGGAATGGGGAAAGACCCGGCAATTCGTTGTAAACGAGGTCTGCAGGGACCTGGGCCATGCCTCGTCCGCAGCCGGTGCATGGCGGGTTCTGCCGGGGAAGAACAAAGGGCTGTACGGGCTTCTTTTCCACTTTTCGCTCCTGAAGGCTCTTGTTACCCGCCCCGGAGGGATCTTTTATTCCCGCGACATATCGGAGGCCCTGTTTCTGGCCCGCGCGACCAAATTGTTGCGCCTTTCCCGCTGTCTGGTTTTTGAGATGCACGAAACCTTGCATCGTCAGGCCCACAACGCAGTCAACCCCGCTGTCGCGTCCGCCCTGAAGGCCAGGGAACAGCGGGTGATGGATTCGCTGCGGGGCCTGGTGGTCATCCACCCAGACCTCGCGGATCAGGCTCGGGAACTCTTCGGGTACAGGGGGCCAGTACTGGTGGAACCCAGCGGGTACAATCCGGCCCTGTTTCACCCCCTGCCGCTGTTTACCCAGGACTCCCCCTGGCCCGGTAAGGCGGACCCGGTGTATTTGGTCTATGTCGGCCGATTTCACCAGGGCAAAGGCGTGGAAAATCTGATAGCGGCCATGGACTATTTGCCGGAACGCTTCCACCTGCGCATTATCGGGGGTGCCCCCCAGTCGCGTTTCGCCGCCCTGCAGGAGATGGCGACCGCCGTGCCTGGGAGAAAACCTCGCATCGCTTTCCACGGCGCCCTGCCCCAAACCGCCATTCGCGCGGCATGCGCCGGGACGCATATTTTTGTTATCCCCCAGGAAGACGCGACCGTGTACTTTTCTCCCCTCAAACTCACCGAAGCCCTGGCCCTGGGTTTGCCCGTGCTGGCCTCTCCCCTGACCACCTTCAATGCCGATGCGGAACAAGGACGCCTCGCTCTCGCCCCGGACAGTTCCCCGCAGGGCCTCGCGGCGGGCGTTCTGGCCCTGGCCGCCAGTCCTCATCAGGCGGCCTCCTTGCGGGAACGGGGCATCGCGGCGGCCGCTTCCCTTACCTGGACCGCCAGGGCCAAGCGTATTGCCGATTTTTGCGAGAAGATATAAGACGCTAGCCTGAATAGTGCATGAGCAACAATGGTTTTGTTCATTTTTACAAGTGAAATCATTGTATTCCAATTTCAAAGTTACTCTGCTCTCGGGCCTGTTAACACAAGGTAGATTGTTGTTCTCTGGCCCTAGCCTTCTCCTCTCTCTGCCATACTCGTATGTTCCGATGCTTGCAGCAAGGATTCAAGGGCCACGGCAACCCCTTCCAACCCGTCTTTATACCGTGTCATGGTGGCAAGAACCTTGGCAAGTTCTTCCTGTTTCTCCTGGGTATCATGCACCCACAAAAGGCTAAAGGCGGCAAACCATTGGCTTTCAAGCAAAGTCTGGTGCACTCGCGACCAAGTGGCAAGAAATTTCTGCCGCACCGGGGTTTGGGGGCGCATGAGCAGCAATTGCCCCTGCCCTGTCACGAGTTCAAGTAGTGCTTTAATTTTTGAGCACTCTTCCCGTATGGCGTGCGCTGTTTCAGGGGTAAGAGCGCTTAGCAGCTCCCTGCACCGGGGTATGGGTTCCCCGGCCATAAAGGCGTACAGGATGTGTTGTTGCAGGCGCATCCACAAGGCCCTGTCCGTCTGTTCATGCCCGCTGATGGACGAAAGCGCGGCAACCCCCTGCCCGTCCTTTGCGTAGCGCCAGACCCTTGCCCCCGGCATGGGGCGGGAATTGTCTGGAAAGACGCCCTGCTCCAGAAAATGACGTACACAATCATACAGGGTTTCAGGCTGAATGACTGTGCGGCATTGGTCCGAACGCGGGCAGCGTGCGCCAAAGGCGCAGGGGTGGCAGGAAATATCCGGTTCAACCGAGCAGGTGTTGGCGAAATAGGGCCCGGTATCAAAGGGTTGGGCTGTGGCAAGAAAGATGCCCAACACCGGCACTCCAAGCCCTGCGGCCAGGTGCATGGTTCCGGTGTCGTTGGTGACCAGCATTTTCGAGCCTTTGAGCACAGCCCCAAGAGCGGGAATGGTGGTTTCCCCGCACAAAGAGAGAAAGGGGTGGGCGGCAGTGCGGGCGTATTCCGAAACAAGGGCTTTTTCCGCCTCCGTACCCAGAAGAACAGGGCATATCTTGTGCTTGTGCCACAGAGCGTCGCCAAGCCGGGCGAAAGAGGCCTCAGGCCATTGTCTGCGAAGCTCGCTCGCTCCCAGTTGAAAGGCCACAAACCCCTGGCATTGCTCCGGTCTTTGGGCAGCAAGCCTTGCCTCCATGGCCGCGCATTCTTCCCTTGCCGGGGAAAGAAGCGCGCTGTTGCCCGAACCATGCAAGGAAAGGCCGCCAGTCAGTATCTTGCGAAAAATGTCCACCACATTGAAGGGGCTGCACAGCCGGTTCCCCCGTACCCCCTGCAACAGGGCTGTCCAGACATCGGAATTGACGCCAAAGCCGTGCGCATCAAGGGAATACCCATAGAGACTGCAGGGGGAGTCCCTGTCTGGCAGACGGGCAGGAAAGCCTTCCCCCTCGCCCATGTTCACCGCATCGGCAAAGAGCTTGCCAAGCAGTCGGGCCGCCAGGGTTGGGGTCATGTTGATAACCATGTCAGGAGGAAAGGCCTTGAGAACCTCGGCCTTCCATGTATGCAGCCTGGTCAGGCCCTCGGGCCACTGGAGAGGGGTATCCGGCAAGAGGGCGGAAAAACCGTCATCTTTTTGGGCGGTATGGGAAAGGGCGCGTAACAGAGAGGTGCCGGGAAAGGGGAAAACATGGGAAAGCCCGCGCATGAGCGTGGCAGCGGCCATGAAATTTTCAAGGCAGACAAGGGCCACCTCGTGTCCGGCTTCGGCAAGGTCGGAAATTCCGGCCTGTGACTGGAGAATATCGCCCAGCCGCGTGAAATTTATGACAAGAATACGCATGGAAAATCAGGCAGAGCCCTTTTTGCTGTATGTGCCGCCGGATTCGGTCAGTTCATCAAGAATATGCCCGATGAATTTCGGCATCCTTTCCGCAATGGTCTCCGTCAGGCACAGGCTGAGGGTGGTCAAATCCGCGGGTTCCATGCCAATGACAATGGCCTCGGGCCTGCTGCCCACAAGCTCGCAGTGAATGAGAATGTCCACCAGATCAACCTGGTGCTGGGAATCGCAAAAGCCCAGGCTTTTTCGCAAATCTTCATTTTCAAGGCGGTAGATGGTTCCGGGCGCTCCGCCCCCCCGAACCGCATCCATGACAATAACCTTGTCGCATTCCACAAGATACTGCATGAGCATCTTGCCCAGGGTGCCGCCCTCGACAAGGGTGACATTGGCCGAAAAGGTGTAGTTCTCTTCCAGATGGTTCGCCGCATGAACGCCAATGCCTTCGTCAGAATAGATCGAGTTGCCAACGCCAAGCAGAAGAATGGTTTTCGCAGGGGCTGTATCCATTGTTTCCTCGGAAAAAAAAGTGGGGACAGAAACTGTCCCCACTTTGTATCCTGTTTTGTCATTCCGCACAATGCACGGAAAACTGGGTGTTGGGCTATTTTGCCGTGATGCCGCGTCAGGCCTCATTTTTTGCTTTGGTCGAGTACTCTTGTGTACACTCCCGCAGCAAAAAAATCGCCTTCCTTGCCTGACGGCAAAATTTCTCCAACACCTTCCGTTTTAAAATAGTCCACTACGGAAAACTACAAGACCTTGAACTCGCGTTTCTCGTTGGTGACCGGGTCGATAACGTGTACCGCACAGGCCAGACACGGGTCAAAGGAATGGATGGTGCGAAGCACTTCAACCGGGCGGGAAGCATCTTCCACCGGCGTGCCGATGAGGGCTTCTTCCACCGGGCCGACATGGCCTTCGGCGCAACGGGGGCCAAGGTTCCAGGTGCTCGGCACAACCAGCTGGTAGTTGCCGATTTTGCGCTTTTCAATGCGAATCCAGTGGGAAAGCATGCCGCGAGGAGCATTGACAATGCCCACACCTTCGGCCTCATTGGGCATTTCCCAATCGGCCACAATCTGCGGCTTGCCGTTGGCCTTGGCGATAAGCTCTTTGAGTTCCTGCACCCAACCCATGATCTGACCGGCAAGAACCGCGGTTTCTATGCCGCGGGCCGCCGTACGGCCAAGGGTGGAGAAAAGGGCCTCAGGCCCGACCCCAAGGGTTTTGAGAACAGATTCAACAACGGGAACATAGGCCGGGTTGCCCTTGGCAAACTCGACCAGAACCGTGGCAAGGGGGCCGGTTTCCATGGGAAGCCCCTTGTAGCGCGGAGCCTTGCCCCAGGAATAACGGTCTTCGCCATGCAAATCGGTAAAGCGCGGCTGCGATTCTCCCTGATAGGGATGACGCGCTTCCGCACCCTCATACCAGCTATGGCGCACATGCTCGGAGATGTGCGGAAGCTCGAAGGGATGCACGGTGGAAAGGTCGCGGTTAAGAATAATGCCAGGGGCATGGAAGCCGGAATCATAGTTGTTCGGGTCTTTGCAGAATTCCGGCCCGGCAAGGAAGTTGGTCGTGCCGCCGTAGCCTGCAACATCTTTGTACTGGCTGGCGACAAGCAGAAGGTCGGGAATATAGACATTGTTGACAAAGTCTATGGTTTCCTGAACAAGAGCTTCAAATTCCTTGATTCTTTCGGGGCGCAGGGCATCGTAGCAAGTGACGCCGCCAACCACGGTAAACTGCGGGTGCGGGTGCTTGCCGCCGAATATGGCGCAGGCTCTGGAGGTTTTGACCTGCAGGTGCAGGGCTTCAAGGTAGTGCGCGGTGGCAGCAAGGTCAAGTTCCGGAGAAAGGCGATAGGCCGGGTGACCACCGAGGAAATACGCCCCGGTAAAGGGCCCTACCTGGCCGGATTCCACAAACTTGCGAATGCGTTCCTGCACGGCCTTCAAATCTTCCGGGCGAACCTGACGTTTGGAATGATCATTGATCGCCTGCGCGGCCTTGGCCGGGTCTGCGTTGAGGCAGTTGGTCACATCAACAAAGTCAAGGGCATGGAGATGATAGAAATGCACGATATGGTCATGCAGGAAATGCGCGGCCAGCACAAGGTTGCGAATGGCAACAGCGGCAGGCGGCAGAACCGCGCCAACGGCATTGTCAACAGCGCGTATGGAAGCAAGGGCGTGGGTATAGGTACACACGCCGCAGGTACGCTGGGTAATATGCTGGGCATCTTGCGGGTCGCGGCCACGCAGAATGATTTCAAGGCCGCGAAACAACGACATGACGCTGTGGGCGTTTTTGATTTTTCCGCCTTCAAGTTCCACTTCAATACGAAGGTGGCCCTCAAGGCGTGTAACCGGGTCAACAACAACAGGACCGGTATAATTGGGTGAAGGAGTGGGAATGTTTCCGTGGGCCATGAAAGGTTCCTCCCTTAAGGATGACTATTGGCGTTAAACAATGGCTAGCCGTAGAAAGGAGCCATCTGATCCCAGAAATTCGGCTCACTGCAACCAATGCAGGGGTGGCCGGCGCAAACGGGCCAGTTGGTGCCGTTGAACAGCACCTTCGGGCAGTTGTTGTACGTCATCGGCCCCTTGCACCCGAGGTAGTAAAGGCACCAGCCATTCCGGGCCTCTTCGGAGTTGAAGGAGCGGGCAAAACGCGAATTGTCAAAATGAACCTTGCGTTCGCATAATTCATGAACGGACTTGCCGAAGAACATTTCCGGCCTGTTCAATTTGTCAAGGGGCGGCACGGTGCCGTGGGTAAGGTAGTGGACAATGGTGCCAACAAGGTTGATGGGGTTGGGCGGGCAGCCGGGAATATTGATGGCGTTCACCCCCTGGGAGCCGAAAAGCTCGTTCACACCCTTTGCCATGGTCGGGTTCGGTTTGGCGGCCTGCACACCGCCAAAGGCGGCGCAGGTGCCATACGCGATAACAGCCTTGGCCTTGGTAAGGATTTCCTGGTTGATTTCAAGCATGGAACGGTTCCCGACCTTGCCCCAGGCGCCATCGGCAATGGTGGGTATGCCACCTTCGACAATACAGACGAAGCCATCCGGGTGGTTGACTGCCGCATGCAGGGCCTCTTCGGCCTGATGACCGGCAGCGGCCATGATGGTTTCCTGATATTCCAGCGAGATGGCGTCAAAAAGCAGGACATCGATGAAAGGATCGCTCGTGCGGATAAGAGCTTCAGTGCAGCCCGTGCATTCCGCATTATGAAGGTATACCACTATGGGGCGCTTGGCTCCCCCGGTAAGCGCCTGCGCGACATTAGGCGCAAAGGCGGGGCCAAGCCCCATTGCAACAGCAACGGCGCTACAGTACTTCAAAAAATCCCGGCGGCTGATACCATTAACTTCAAGGCGTTCCTCAGGGGATTCTTTTCCAAGTCCGACTGCAAATCGCATCCTTCAACCTCCGCAAAGTTACAGGACAAACGAATTCAAAAGCAATAAAATAAAAAACAATGCCGTCAGAAATATAATTATGGCAGTCAACACGATAAAAAGGTTTGTATTTTCCCGTACACAGCCAATAGCTGCACGGAATACCCTGCATGGAAAGAAATGCAAACCTTTACTAAAGGCTACTCTGCCAATTCGAAATTACAATATGCTAGCAGCATGCACAAAAAAGCACAATCTTTTTTTTGTAATTTCGAAACAATTTTATTTAGTAAAACTTCATATCGGTTCCTCCCCAGTTTTGAGGGGAAAATCGGCATTTTACCAAATACGCTATTTACGGGCACGGGCAAATTGCGGTACAAGCGTGTCATTCAGGCAGGGGTATTGCAGCCCCGGACCAGAACGGATCAATGGTAAAAACGGTATCCGCTTGTAAGGATTTACCTGAAAACCCCGGCCACAAAATGCTTGCAGACGATTCACAGTGAACATGCCCTAGCGGAGGAACCCATGAACCACACCATAACCATTCTCGACATCGGAACAATGGGCAGCGACATTCCCCTGCCGGATTTTTCGTCCCTGGGCGAGCTTGCCGTATACCATAATACACGGCCCGACGAGGTTGCAGACCGTATCAAAAACAGCACCGTTGTGCTGACCAACAAGGTGCCCCTTACCGCTGAAACAATCGCTGCCGCGCCGCGTCTGTCGATGATAGGAACCATTGCCACCGGGTACAACCTTGTGGACATTGCCGCCACCCAAAAGCGGGGCATTCCCGTATGCAACGTGCCGAACTATTCAACCGCTTCCGTGGCCCAGCATACCTTTGCCCTCATTCTCGCCCTTGCCTCGCGGGTGGCCGAGCTTTCCGAAGCGGTCAAGGCCGGGGAATGGGCCAGGGCGGAATTTTTCTGCTTCTGGAAAAACCCGGTCATGGAGCTTGAAGGAAAAACCCTTGGCGTCGTCGGCTTTGGCAATATCGGTCAGGCGGTTGCCGCCCTTGGGCACCAGTTCGGCATGCGGGTGCTGGCCTGCACCCCGCGCCCGAAGCCCGCGCCAGAGTACCAGCCCTTTGCCTTTGCGAGCCTTGACGAGCTTTTTGAACAGTCGGATGTGCTCAGCCTGCACTGCCCCCTGACCAGTGACACCGATGGCATGGTCAATGCCGCGCGCATGAAAAGCATGAAAAGAGAGGCCTTCATCATCAACTGTTCACGCGGTACCCTCATCAATATTCCCGACCTTGTGGAAGCCCTGCAAAACAAGGTCATCGGCGGGGCCGGGCTTGATGTCATCCCGGTGGAACCCATGGCGGATAACGACATTCTGCACACTGCGCCAAACTGCATCATCACGCCCCACTCGGCCTGGGCCAGCGCGGAAGCAAGAACACGGCTCATTGAGCTTGTGTACCAGAATGTGAAAGCCTTTATTGAAGGCAAACCGCAAAACGTGGTCAACAAGGTGGGCATGTAACCCTGAACCGCAGCGTCTTCCTGTCTGGCCCGCATGGTGCGCGAAAAGCGCTGTGCGGGCCAAATGTTTGAAACACGCACCAGCATACCGCTGGTACGTGTTTCAAATGCAAAACCCTGTCACCCTGTCGCGACTGTCTACCTGAAATTAATAGCCGGTGTTCATGGCAAACACGCCCGCGTAGCTCGAGCGCCCCTGCACTGCCCAGTGGTTATTGACGCGGGTGAGGATATACAAACTTTCAAAGGAGGAAATGAACACCTCATTCACCGTGTAGCGGGAAATTTGCACGGCAAAGTGCATTTTTCCAGGCCCGTACTGAAGAAGGTGCCGCCAGTCCCACTGGTTGTAGCCCCAGTTGATCCGCTTGGTAAGCTGGGTCATGTCGTTGTCTTTGATAAATTCTTCGGGGGTGTGCCAGACCATAACGCGATCGCCAGCCATGCGCATATGGGGAAAATGCAAAGCCGATGCCCATTTGTTTACATCGCCCGTGTTAAACGCTTCAAGATACTCGTCCAGAGCCTTGCAACCAATGATGGCGTATTCGGGAAGATTTGGGGAATCGCAAGAATAATTGAACATTTCGCACTCCTGGCAAAAAAGTGAATGTACAGTAACCTCAAAGCATCCATATATGTAAAGGGTTCGCTACAGGCGATATAAGGTGCTTCCCTGTGTTCAATCATCTCAAAGATAAACTAATTTGTATCGGTATTTTCCATTGGAGTCAACAGAGCCAGTCAGTATAGTGCACGAAGGGCACAATACGGACGCGGGCGGCCACGCCAGTGGCCGGGCCTTATGGGGCTTTTCAGGTTTTTTTTGCCAGCAGGTTCAGCCGTCGGGTGTTCAAGTGGCAAATGGCGCAGCCAAGGGCGTCGCTGACATCAAGGTTCCAGTCGGCCTTTGCGCCAAGAAGGCGCGCCACCATGAACCTGACCTGTTCTTTTTCCGCCCGCCCTGCTCCCACAATGGATTTTTTGATCACTGTGGGTTCATAGTCGGAAACAGGCACTCCGCAGGCCGCGCAGGCGGCAATGGCAGCCCCTCTGGCCTGACCGAGTTTCAGGGCGGACATGACGTTTTTGTGGGTGAACATGCTCTCAATGGCGGCCTCGTCAGGTGTGTACTGGCTGACCACTGCGGCAAGCTGGAGATAGAGGTCGCCGATGCGAAGGGAGAATTCCTCTCCTTTCGGGCGAATGGTTCCGCAGGCAACAAGACGCAGCACACCGGAACATTCGTTGACAACCCCCCAGCCAAGGCACCGGGAACCGGGGTCAACACCGAGTACGGTGATGCCTGACACCTTTCTACATCTCCGCGAGCAGGCTTTCGGGCAGGTCAAAGTTGGCGTTCACGGCCTGGACATCGTCATTGTCTTCCAGGGCGTCCACCAGCCGCATGAGCTTGCGGCCTGTGTCCTCGTCCACCAGAATGGTATTTTGCGGCACCATGCCTATTTCCGCGTCTTCGGGGGTCATTCCGGCCTGTTCAAAGGCTTCGCGCAGGGTGTCAAAGTCGCCGGGCTGGCAGTGCACGGTGATGGTTTCGCCTTCGTCAACAATATCTTCGGCCCCGGCTTCAAGGCCCACTTCCATGAGGGCTTCTTCGCCATATTTTTGCGAATCAAAGGAAAACACGCCCTTTTTGTCAAACATCCAGCCCACGCAGCCAGCCTCGCCCATGGCCCCGCCATGTTTGGAGAAAATATGGCGTACTTCGGCCACCGTGCGGTTGCGGTTGTCGGTGGCCACTTCCACCATCACGGCAATGCCGCCAGGGCCGTAGCCTTCATAGGAAATTTCAAACAGATCGCCGCCAGCCTCTTCGCCCGTGCCCTTGCGTATGGCGGTATCAATGCGGTCTTTGGGCAGGTTCACGCTTTTGGCAAGAGCAATGGCTGCCCGCAGGCGGGCATTGCTGGCCGGGTCGCCCCCGCCTTTTGCGGCAATGATTATTTCCTTGGCAGCGCGGGTGAAAAATTTGCTGCGTTTTGCGTCCTGACGTCCTTTGCGGTGCTGAATATTTTTCCATTTGCTATGCCCGGCCATTGGTCACTCCTTGAAATATCGGTGCGGGATTTCCCGCCATGAATTGATTTTTTTGTCAGGCCCTGAAAGGGCGCATCGGGGAAAAGGGGGTGTCAGACAGGGGGCGGGCCACCAGGGTCTTCGGGCGGGGTCGCCTCGGCTGCCGAAGCGGGAACGCCTTTGAAACCGAGACCCACATAAAAGGTTTCCTTGCTTTCCGAGCGGGAACTCTGGGGCTTGAACGACTGCACACGGGCAAAGACCTTCCGCATGGCCTCCGACAGGGCCTTGATATCCGGGCCCATGAACACCTTGACAAGAAAATGGCCGCCGGGGCGCAGGTTGTTGCAGGCCACCATGAAAGCCTCTTCGCACAGGGCGGCGGATCGGGCCTGATCCGTGGCCCGGTGCCCGGTGGTGCTTGGGGCCATATCGGAAATGACCACATGAAAGGGGCCGTGTTCGGCCAGAAGGGCCTCGAAACGGTTGGAACGGTTGAACACATCTTCCTGACAGAAAAGGATATTCGGTGGAAAGGGGGTGTCTGTGCCCTGTATATCGGCCCCGAGCACAAAGCCCTCGCGGCCAACGTATTCCGCCGCCCCAATGGACCAGGAACCAGGTGCGGCCCCAAGGTCAAGCACCCGCTGCCCCTTGCCGAAAAGGCGAAAGCGTTTGTTCAGCTCGCGCAACTTGTAGATGGAGCGGGCTGGATAATTATCCTGCTTGGCACGCAGAAAATAATGATCTCGGTATGTTTTCATAAAATATCACGGGCGGGGTTGCGCACTTGGAACCCGTTTAAGGGTGTGCTATACCCTACTTTTGCTGCATCGCCAAGTTTTTTCAATCCGGGGGCATGGTTTGGAACCCTTCCCGCAACCGCCCAAACCCGGCCGCAGGGCCGAACTGGAATACCCCAATGCCCAGTTTTCAGAATGTTCTCTTGCCAGATTCGGGCAAAGACCTGCTGCGCGAGGAGCTTTCCCGCGCCTTTACCGCCTGCGGCCTGCGGGTATTCCGTGTTCACCCTGCGGCCCTGCATGAAACAGGCTCTCCGCAGTCCCTTGCCGCCCTGCGGGAACATGGGCCAGCCCTTTTTTTCAGCGTGAATTTTCAGGGGCTTGAAAATCTGAAAACCACGGTGGGCTTTCTGGAAGACGCGGGCTGCGCCATAGCGGTATGGTGTGTGGACAACCCCTGGAACCTGCTTTCCGCCGTAAAAACCCCGCTCTGGAAACGCCTGCCCTTTTTTGTTACTGACAGGGCCTTCATTCCCGGCCTGCGCCTTCACGGGGCGGAAAGGGTTTTTCACATGCCCCTGGCGGCCTGCCCGGAACTGTTTTGCCCGAACAAACAGCGCGATGCCGCCTTTCCGCCGCCGCCAGATCTTGCCCCCCTGGTCTTTGTGGGCCGCACGGGTTTTCCGGGCAAAAACAGCTTTTTCGCCAATATCGACCTTCCGCACCCCCTGCTTGAAAGGGCGAAAGGCATGGCCCGCGGCGAATTTTCCGATGACGAAGAAGGCCGACGCCCGGATTTTTTGTGGTGGCTGAGCCGCCTGTATCCGGAAAACCCTGCTTCGGAACGCGAGGCAACAGCCCCGGCCCCGGCAGGGAACAGGGAAGATTTTTCTCCGTTGCTCTGGCCCGGAAAAAAGGGCCGCGCCCCGGCCTGCGGGGCCGAGGAATGCACCCTTGCCTGCCGCTCTGCCGTGCTAGCCGCCGCAACGCGGGCCTTTGACCCCAGCCCCCCAGCCCCCCTGTCAACAATAGCCGGGCACAGTCCGGCCATTCTGGATATTTTCGGCGATTCCGGCTGGCAGGAATTGGCCCGTTCCAGCGGAGCGGTCAGAGCTTTTCCGCCTGTGGACTATTACGCCCGTCTGCCCGGCCTGTACCGGGCCGCCCGATACTCCCTGACGGTAACCAGCATGCAGTTGCCCTCGGGTCTGAACCAGAGGCATTTCGACGTGTGGGCCGCCGGAGGATGCTGCCTGAGCGACAACACCCCCGGCCTGTCGCTGTTTCCGGAAGAATTGACCAGACCCGTAACTTACGCCCGTCCGGCGGATATCCCCGGCCTGGTTGCCGCCCTGGAAAAAAACCATGCGCGAACCGGGCTGGTGCGCGGCTGGCAGCAGGTGATTACGGAACAGCACACCTATGTACACAGGATTGAGGGGGTGTTGCGGGCTATTTCGGCATCTGTTCGCGGTGCATGTCGCGCAGCCGGCACTTGATGTACAGGTTTTCAAGAAAAAGGGAGAGGTGCTCTGAAGCCATGCGGATAAAATCTTTCGTCGTTTCATTGACCTCAAGGGGCGCATCGTGGGCAAGGCACAGAACACCGCGTGTTTTGCGCTGAATAATGAGGGGGAAGGCAACCACGGTCTGGAACAGGGGAATGTCAAGCCCCCGGCCCACCAGCGGCGTTTCCGGCGTGCCTTCGCGGGCATCGCTGATAACAGGCTTGCTGTTGCGAAACACCCAGCCCACAATGCCGTTGCTCATGGGAAAGGTCACTGGATCGCGCCCGTGCTGCAAAAGCAGCTTGGTGCTTTCATCTTCCACCACATAGTTCTCGCCATGGGAATCGCGGGTGCAGAAAACACAGTAGGAAAAGCCCGTGATGGTGGACATGAGATCAAGAAAATGTCGTAGAAATTCAGGCCATTTGGAATACTGGTGGCGCAGAGAGTACACTGTTCGCAGGGCCGCGTAAAATTTCAGGGTTGTACGCCGTTCATCACTGTGGGCCAGTTCCTTCTGCATCTGGGAAATGAGTTCGGCGAAAAGATGCAGCATTTTCTGGTCTTTTTCGGAAAAGGAATACTGCCGCTTGCTGTCCACGCACAGGGCGCCAAGGCCGTCTGCCAGGGCCGTACCCATGAAGGCTTTTATGTTCTGCTCCTCGCCATCGCGGTAATAGCCCAGATGGTTGTACCGCTGGTCAAAGTTGGCCACAAGCATGGGTTCCCTGCTCCGCAGAATCCAGCCCACAAGCCCGTGCCCCTCTGGCAGACTCACGCCTGTATTCAGACGGTTGCCCAGACTGAAGGCCGAGGCAATGGTGTATTCGGCATCGCTCAGCTTTTCCTGCCCTATTGCCGGCAGAAAAAGAACGGCAGAATAGGCGTCGAGCACACTGCAAAGAATACCGAGAATCCTGTCAAAAACATTTTGCTGCATGAAACAGTCCTTTGCGGTCGGAAAAAGCCCCTCACCGCATACCATGCGCGGCTTTCCGGCAAGAGTGCCGAAACGGCCACTGCGGCATCACCCCTGGCGTTGGGGCGCAGGGTTAAAGCAACACTGCAAGTTTTCATTTTTTCGACATAAAATCAAGTTTTTTCCCGCATTATTATTGAAAAATATAAATAAATACCGTATGAAAAATACATGAATTATTCGAGCATTATTCTTTCTGAATGTGCCCCGACAGCATCCCGGAAATACCAGTGACATGGATTCACCTGCATATGCATGCCGGGTTTTGACTGCTTTTCCGTTTCCATGCCTTTAGCCGGAGTAATGGATTTACATGAGACTCGACTGGAAACTGATTTTCACCAAATCACCCCTCTGCTGGGTAGATGACTGGTGTTTCAACGGGTCCGTCATGGTTTCCACCCTCGCCGAGTTGAAAACCTACCTTGATCTTGTCCATATTCGCTACTGTCTAGTAAAACCCTTCTGTCAGCAGCTTGACTACCCGGTGGTTGAAACACGCGAGCTTCTGCCCTCGTTTGAATGCGATTTGTGGGAATACAAGCACCTGCCCGGTTTCAGCCTTGTGGCCTTCGAGCGGCCAATCGACTATTTTTCCGAAATATTCCAGTTTGATATTCTGCATCCTGTGCATCATTCCACCCGCGCCGACCTTGCCCAGAACACTATCGAGCGCAACCTGGCGGTATTTCAATCGCGTATGCCCCGCAGCCTTCAGGCCAATGTGCGCAACCTCTTTACCCGGCAGGATGTTACAGACTTGAACCATTACCCGCGCCTTTCGCCCTTTCTGTATACCATGGACAGGGCCCAGGTTTTTGGTCTGCACGGCGACCACCCGCAGGAAATGCGCTTTTACCTTGGCGGGGTGTACGCCTCGTTTCCCTCTGACCTTGATTCGGAAATCAAGCGCTATGGCCTGAGAGTCGGCAAATTTTCGCTGGATCACCCCGAAATGTACGAGCAGAACAGAAACTTTGTCTGCCAGCACCTGATGGAGCTTTACGGGTTCCCCTTCTCTTCAGAGCGGCGCACCTCGGCCGCGCTTTTTGCCCGCAGGCTCCACAAAATCGGCGAGCGCTTCCTCGTGCGCACCTTGAGCCAGTCAGATCGGTGTATAACCACGGTTTGGAACACTGGCGACAATTCCTATTACCCGCAGGTGGACAAAGTCGCCCTGGTGGCCGTGGACGAAGACTACGAACAGTTTCAAACCCTGCGCGATGGCGGCTTTTTCATTGATGAAGAACGCCGCATTGTCATTTTGCGCGTAACCTACCGTCAGCACAAGTTCAGCCAGGACAACGTGCGTCAGGAACGCGCCCTTTCCGTTGACACCCTTGAAGTAATCCACCCCCTGACCGCAGAAATCATACCCGCCTCCGGCCTGATACGCGATTCCTCCAACATGGTTTTGCGCCTGAACGACATTGTGCGCGGCGAACACAGTGGCCGCATAATGTACAAACGCATAGAACTTGTCGAAGACACCAAAACCCAGGAACACCGCCTGAAATACCTCTATGCCTGGCTTACCAAGCACCAGCGGCGCATTATCGGCTATTCCGACGAATTTTTCTCGGGCATAAGCAAGGTATTGAACAACTACCTCTATTCGCAGCATTTTTTTGACGAATTTGAAGAACACAAGGAACTTTACGCCGAGGTCACTTCACGGTACAGCTATATTTTGCAGGCCAGAACCATCAGGCTGCTTGAAGATTTGCACGCGCGCGAGGTGCATGGCGAAAAAATTTCCTATGCGGAAATGCTTTCGGGCACAGTGGAATTGCTGCATGCCCTGAAATTTGAAATTGTCAGCTATTTCGATTCGCTGGTTCTCACCGCCATTTCCATTGGCGAATCCATGCTGAACGACCGCTATCTTGTTCGCAACTATATTAGCAGGGACGAGGAATTGCTGACCTCGAACGGGCTGGAAATTCGCAAAAATTATGGCAGGCTTGTCTCTCTTATTGACGAGTTGAAGGCCATTCGGAAAACCAAGAACTGATCAATGCGGGCAATGGGCCGCCTCTTCAATAATCCTTCTTCCTTTCAGGAGTTTTCAATGTCTCTTCTCACCACTCCCCTTCATGCGTGGCACCTTGCCAATGGCGCAAAAATGGCCGAATTTGCCGGGTGGGACATGCCCATCCAATATCCGGCGGGCATTATTGCGGAACATATGCACACCCGGTCGCTGGTCGGGCTTTTCGACATCTGCCACATGGGCGAGTTCATATTTGAAGGCGAAAACTCCGGTGCCGCCCTTTCCCGCGCCCTTACGATCAACTGCGAAGCCCTTTCCGTGGGCCGTTGCCGCTATGGTTTTCTGCTGAACGAGGCGGGCGGCATCATTGACGACCTTATTGTCTACCGTCTGGCGGAAACCCGCTACATGGTGGTTGTGAACGCCGCCTGCCGCCATGGCGATTTTGCCGCCATTTGCGCCCGTACAGGCCTTGCCGGGCAAGATTGTTCCGATGAAACCGCGAAAATAGACATTCAGGGGCCTGAGGCCGTGGCTGTGCTTGAAAAAATTCTGCCCGGCAACTGGCGCATTCCCTATTTCAGCCACACAGCCAAGCAATTTAACGGCCAGCCCATGCTCGCCAGCCGCACCGGGTACACCGGGGAGCTTGGTTTTGAACTCTATGTTCCGGCGCAGTACGCCCTGGCCCTTTGGGAACTCTGCCTCTCCGATGAACGGGTCAAGGCTGCCGGGCTTGGCGCGCGCGACACCCTGCGCCTTGAAGCCGGGTTGCCCCTGAACGGGCACGACATAGGCGAAGATACCACCCCTGCCGAGGCAGGCTACACCGGCATGCTCACCTCCCAGGCCCAATATACCGGCAAGGCCGGGGCCACCAGGGTGACAAAGGTGCTGACCGGGTTGGCCCTTGAAGGCAGAAGAAGCGCCCGCCACGGCGATCTTGTTTTGACCGCCGGGGGCGAAAAGGCCGGGGTCGTCACCAGCGGCTCCTACGGCCCCTCGGTGGGCCATGCCATTGCCCTTGCCAGTATTGATGCGGACAAAAAGGGCGCGGAAACCTACTTCATTCAGGCAGCCAAAAGCAACCTTCCGGCCAAAACCGTTTCCCTCCCCTTTTACAGCAAAGGCACGGCACGGGTTACCCTGGTATAAGAATGGCTACCCTGCACAGTTTCTATCTGCCGCCGGAACTGTGGGGGCCGCCCTTCACCCTTGAAGGCCCGGAAGCCCACCATCTTGACCGGGTTTTGCGCCTGCCCCCTGGGCGCACCATACGGCTGTTTGACGGCGAGGGGCGTTCCGGGCTATTTTGTATCGAGAAAAAAAATAAAAAAAATATTTTCCTTGAACGGCTGGAAGAAACCCTCGCCCCCAGACCACCTGTGGAAATTACCCTGGCCTGCGGTTTCTCAAAGGCCCTGCGCCGGGGCTGGTTTCTGGAAAAGGCTGTGGAACTTGAAGCCTCGGCCCTTTGGTTATGGAAGGGAGACCACAGCCAGTGTTCCCTGCCGGACAAGGAAAAACAGACGTGGAAGGCCAACCTCGTCAGCGGGGCAAAGCAGTGCGAAAACCCGTGGCTGCCCTCGCTGCGCATGTTGCCCGGCGGCGTGGCAGACCTTGTTGCCGAAAAACCGGCCTTCACCACAGCCTGTATGCTGTATGAGGGAGACACCAAAGGGGCCATGCTCACCCGCGAACTGCTCGAAAAACCGGGGAAAACCCTGCTGGTCATCGGCCCGGAAGGCGGCTTTTCCCCCAACGAGGCCGAAACACTCGCAAAGGCGGGCATTCAGGCCGTAAGCCTCGGCAACAGGGTTCTGCGCTGGGAAACCGCGGCTATTATGGCCCTTGGTCTTGCCTGGTGGGCGCGGCAGGGGTAATGTAGGAGAACTGGAGGGGCGCGGCCCCTGCAGACCACCCCGGCAGGGGCATGATGCCCTTGCATCCCCTTTTGTCCGGAAGCGAAGCGCGGTTCTACGGTCTGTTGTCAGCAGACCTGCGCAAGTGTGAACTTTGAACGACGATATACAGTCATTATTATGAGTATACTGGCCCCCCTTCCCGAACGCCTGCGCCCTGCCCTGCTCGAACATTTTGTCGGGCAGGAACATTTGCAGGGCACGCTGCAAAACCTGCTTCGCTCGGAGCGGCTGCCCAGCCTTTTGCTGTTCGGCCCCCCCGGTTGCGGCAAGTCTACCCTTGCCCTTCTGCTGGCCCAGGCCCATGGAAAAAAGGTCACCCGCATCAGCGCGCCCGAAGCGGGTCTGCAACAGCTGCGCCGAATGCTCTCTGGCACGGATATTCTCATTCTCGACGAATTGCACCGTTTTTCCAAGGCGCAACAAGACTTTTTCCTGCCCATACTCGAATCGGGCGAGCTGACCATGCTCGCCACCACCACCGAAAACCCCTCCTTCAGCATTACCGGGCAACTGCTTTCACGCCTGCATGTTCTGCGTCTGCGGCCCCTTTCCAATGAAAACCTTCGCTCCATTGCTCGCAAGGGCGCGGGTGAACTGGGCTTTGCCCTTGATGACGAAAGCATGGAAATTCTTGCCAGCCTCTGCTCCGGCGATGCCCGAAGCCTGCTGAACCTCATCGAATATGCGTCTGCCCTGCCCGATGAGAAGAAAAACCCCGAAGGCATCAAGGAAGCCCTGCCGGAAATTATCCGGCGGCACGACAAACAGGGAGACAGCCACTATGAACTGGCCTCTGCCCTCATAAAGTCCATTCGCGGCAGCGACCCCAATGCCGCCATCTATTATCTTGCCTGCCTCGTGGAAGGGGGGGAAGACCCGCGCTTCATCTGCCGCCGTCTCATCCTTTCCGCAGCCGAGGATGTCGGCCTTGCCGACCCTGCGGCCCTGCCCCTGGCGGTTTCCTGCATGCAGGCCGTGGAACATGTGGGTATGCCCGAAGGCTACCTGCCCATGGCCGAAACCACCCTGTACCTCGCCCTTGCCAAAAAGAGCTACACCGCCTACGCGGCCTTTGTGAACGCACAGCGCGAAATAAAAATGTCCGGCATTCAGCCCGTACCCCTGCATTTACGCAACCCCTCTACCCGCCTGCAAAAGCAGTGGGGGTACGGCAAGGGGTACAAATATCCGCATAATTTTCCCGATGCCTGGGTACAGCAGCAGTATCTGCCAGACAGCCTTGCCACCCGGCAGTTCTATTTTCCCAAAAATGCCGGGGCAGAGCAGGCCCACGCGGCCTGGTGGAAGCGCCTGTACCAGAAATACCCCCCAGAGGCCCCGGAAGAGTTTGTTTCCCACACCGAACCTGCAAGGGATGGTGACGATGAAGCCCCACTGAGGGCAAAACGCCCGGCCCCGCCCGAGTCTCATGCGGCCGAAGCGAAAACCGCCGCGCCCCCGGACTCTCCCCCTGCGGATTCCCCGAGCCCTTCCCCAAATATTCCCAAGGACACCCCATGACCCCCCTGTATTTTCCCGGTGACACCTACGAAACCCCTTCAAACGCGGCCTTTGCCCCTGCAACCCTCGCGCCCGGGGCATTTTTTTACCCCCGCTTGTTCGGCATTGTGTTTTCCGAGGGGATAAAAGCCTCTTTGGGCGGATATGGCGGCGATGCCTGGGCCCATGCCAGTATGCGTGTGACCAGGGCCCTGCTTGCCGTGGGCGTCAAGATGCATATCGCGGGCATGGAAAACATTCCTTCCGGAACCGGGCCTTGCGTGTTCATAGGCAACCACATGAGCACCCTTGAAACCCTTGTGCTGCCGTGCATTATCCAGCCGCGCACAGATACAACCTTTGTGGTGAAAAAAAGTCTGATTGATTACCCGGTGTTCAAGCATGTGCTGCGCAGCCGCGATCCCATTGTGGTGGGCAGGGAGAACCCGCGTGAAGACCTTTCCGCCGTGCTTGCGGGCGGGTTGGAACGCCTGAAGGCGGGCCGTTCCATCATTGTGTTCCCCCAGAGCACCCGCAGCCCTGTCCTTGACCCCAAACTCTTCAATAGCATAGGGGTAAAGCTCGCCAAAAGAGCCGGGGTTCCCGTGGTGCCCCTTGCCCTGAAAACCGATGCCTGGGGGGCAGGCACCTTCATCAAGGAAGCTGGCCCCATTTCGCCTTCCATTCCCGTGCATTTCGCCTTTGGCAAGCCTCTTGCCATTGAAGGCAGCGACAAGGAAGTACATGCCATGGTTTATGATTTCATTGACGCGCACCTCAGGGAGTGGGCAAAGGTATAACCCGTGCTGAAAGACGAAATACAATACCTGCGCGACATGAATGCGGAAACCATGCGCGAAGAAGCCCTTGAAGGACAACGGCAACAGGATGCTGAATACCTGCTGTTCAAGTATCTTGTGGCGTCGGCCTGCCGTTCCGACACCCCGCTTTCCATTACCCGCTCCATGGCCCGCTACCTTGGCAGGGAACTGCCGGAAGCCTCCGGGCAACTCCTTTCCGTAGCCATGCCTTCCGAGGGAGGCAACCCTGCGGTACAGCTCATGCAATTTGCGGCCATACTGGGACCGATGAACATTCCGCCGGATTCCGAGGGGGAAAGCCCTGATTTGGACGATGGCGACCGCTGGATTTCGGTTGTGGTGCCCGAAATTTCACTGGAAGAGCGCATGCGCCAGCTTGAAGAGGAAAAATGGAGAAAACCCGCCGGGTTTTCATCCGCTGAACAGGAAGAAAAGCCCTCGCCCCTGCGGCCCCTGCGGCTTCTGGTGTTGGCCCTTCTCCTGCTTGGGGCTGCCTACATGGCCCACACCCACGGCTGCGCCCCCATAAAAAAATACCTGCCCCAAGGGCTTTTTTCCGTACAGGAAGCAGAAACCCCACCCGCAGCTTCCCCGCCGGAACCATCCCCCCTGCCCCCGGCGACCCCGTCCGCCCCTGTGCAGATATGGCCTGAGCCTGCCGCCCCTGCCCGGTAACCTGCATTCAGAGCGAACGCGACCTTTTGCCCACTCCATTGCGAAGAAACAGGAAAGTATGTAATAACCATCTCTTACGGTGAGTTTGAGGGGCCGCGCCCTTCAATGGCTGTTTGCGGACAGGCGAAGCCTGTTCGCAAGAGAAGGTAGCCGCAAGCACGCCCTTCGCCGCACAACCTTCCTTCGCCCTTGGACAAAAGGGGATGCAAGGGCATCATGCCCTTGCCGGGGAGGTCTGGAGGGGCCGCGCCCCTCCAGCGAAAAACGCATCCTCATCACAAATTCGCAACAGCGTAGTCACGGGCCGAATCAAGGCAGGCGACAAGAAGGTCGCCTTCGTCTCTTGGCAGGTCTTCGTCGCCTTCGGCCACGTCAAAGCAGCAGGCATTCTGTCCCATGAGGCCGCCGGGCACAATATCGCCTTTTTGCCGCTGATCTTCGGCAAGGCTATCGGCAAAAAAACAGACGGAAAGCCAGCGTTCTTCCGGTTCATCATCAATAATATCAATAAGAACAAACAGAGGATGTTTTTTTTGGTTCTTGTGTCTGGCCCGCAGGGAATAGCTGATGCCTGGCCGGGCGTTGAATTCAAGCGCCAGATCGGCCTGACCGACAAGATGCTTGCGGAGCTGTTCAAAAATCGGGCGCACTCCCAGTGTGTCTTCGACCCAGTTTTTCATAAAATCATCAAGTTCTTTCATGTCGCATCCTCATGTTACTGGTGCCTTCCATGCAGGGGGCGTTCAAACATTTTATTGACAATTTTTACTACAATATCGTGAAAATACAACTTTATTTACGTTCCAGCAGGCACAGATTTTCTATATGGGGTGTAGCAGGAAACATGTCAAAAGGAAATACCCCTTTCAATTGCCAGCGGTTGCCGAGGGCCCGGATATCCCGTGCCTGTGTGGCAACATCGCAGGAAATGTAGACTATTCTGCTTGCTGTTGAATTTTTCATCTGTTCAAGACAGTTCTTGCTCAGGCCCGCTCGTGGTGGGTCAACAAGGATGCAGTCCGGGTCAAAGGGGGCATTGAGCACAGCCCTGTCAATGTTTCCCGGCTCGAAAAGGCATTGCGCTGACACACCCAGAAAGGCCGCGTTCTTCCGGGCAAAGGCAATGGCATTGTTTTGCCCGTCAACGCCAAAGAGTTGCGCCCCCCGGCAGGCGGCCAGCAGCCCAATGGCGCCGGTGCCGCAATACAGGTCCCACACCTTGTCCGAGGGGGTTATCCGGGCGCATTCCATGGCTTTGGCGTACAGGGCGTCTGCCACAGCCGTGTTGGTCTGCATGAAGGCGTCATGCGGAAAGAGAAAGGTTTTGCCGCCGTATTCCGCCTGACAGTCGGTTGTTCCACGGGTAAAGACAGGTTTTTCCCCCATGGCAAGGGCGGCTGTCCCACGCCTTTCAGAATGCACCACCCCGGCAACGCGGGTATCTTCCAGCAGGCCGAGCAAGAGTTGCCGGACAAGGGAATGGTTGCGGCTTTGCCCCTGCGGGCTGGTGATAAGTTCCACCACAAAGCGCGGGTTTTCCTGCACTGCGGAAGTATTTTTCTGCGTGTGCAGCACCAGATGGCGCAGATAGCCGCCCCCCTGCCCGCCCCTGGCAACAGGCCGCCCGTCCCATACGGTACACCCGGCAGACAGGAGATCTCTGGCCCGATCAAGAAGGGTTTCCGCACAGGCAGGCTGCAAGCCACAAAAGGCCAGCGGGGCAATTTCATGCGAATTGCGGCAGCGCAAGCCAAGGGCGGGTTTTCCCCCTGCGAAGCCGAAGGCATAGGAAATTTTTGTTCTGTACTGCCGTGTGCCGGGCGAGGCAAAGGTCTTTTCCACTGGGGCCCTGACGCCGCCGATGCGGGCAAGGGTTTCCCGCACATGCCCCTGTTTCCATTCCAAAAGGAAGGGTTCCGAAATATTCTGCCAGGCGCAACCGCCGCAGCGGCTGAAATCCGGGCACCACGGTTCCGCTTCGTTGGGCGAGGCGCACAGCACCCCGGTTACCTGCGCCCGGGTGAAGCGTTTTTCTTCCTTCTGAACCGTGCAGGTCACCTGCTGGCCGGGGATACCCCTGTCCAGAAACAGCACCTTTTCTCCGGGTCGGGCCAGAGATCCGCCGTCAACGGTGAGGTCAAGAACGGTCACAGGCCCAAGGGACGCGCCCTCAGGGGAACCGCCTTCTTCCCTTGTCGCGCTATGTTCCGAACTATGGGCCTTGGGCGCGGTATCATCAGACAGGGTGGGCATCGTTTTTATTCCTCAAAGTAGGTTGCGCTCTGGGCCGCTTTTTCGCCAACCGTAACGCAATGCAGGCGTACGCCGCAGGCTTCCACAGTTGGTTGGAATTGCGTGAAAATGTGGCGGGCAAGGTTTTCAGAGGTGGGGTTCATATGGTCAAAGGGCGGGGTGCTGTTCAAATCCTTGTGATCAAGGGTGTCAAGCAGGGCGTTCAGTTCCTTTTTAATGATGCCGAAATCCAGCAGATATTCCGTCTTGTCAACAAGCCTCTCCCCTTCCACCTCCACTTCCACGGAAAAATTGTGGCCGTGAACGGATTCGCACTTGCCCTGATAATGGCGCAAGGCGTGGCTGGCGGAAAATTCGGAGCGGACGCGCAAGCGCCAGAATGAACGGGACATGGGGGTTCCTTTTGGGTGTGTTGGTGTATTTGCGTTGAGTTTTTTATTTTTTTCCTGGAGGGGCTTGCCCCTCCAGACCTTCCGGCAAAGGGGCGCTGCCCCTTTGACCCCCCCGCAAAGGGGCGCTGCCCCTTTGAATCCCCGGCAAGGGCATGATGCCCTTGCATCCCCTTTTGTCCAAGGGCGAAGGAAGGTTGCGCGGCGGAGGGCGTGCTTGCGGCTACCTTCTTTTGCGAACAGACTTCGCCTGTCCGCAGACAGCCATAGAGGGGCAAGCCCCTCAAATTCCCCACAAGGTCATTAACATACAGGGAGAACAAGAATAAAACGGGTTCCCCTGTTCGGTACAGAGCGCACAAAGATATCGCCGCCGTGTTCTTCAAGTATCCCTTTGGCAATGGGCAGACCCAGGCCGGTGCCCTGATCCTTGGTGCTGAAGAAGGGCAGAAATATTTCCGCCAGATGGTCGTCGGCAATACCCGGCCCGCTATCCTGTATGGCAATATGCGCAAAGGGCTGATCGTCTATGGCCGCGGAATATTCCTCAATTTCCAGAGAGCCGCTGTATTCCATGGCCTCGCAGGCATTGAGCAGAATATTCAGTATGGCTTCGCGAAGCTGATCCGGGTCGGCAAGCACATGGGGGAGCGGGGTTTCGCGTATGACCGACACGGCCACGGGGAAGGAGGCCAGCCTGTTTTCCAGCAGTTTCAGCGATTCGTCCACAACAGAGCCGGGGTTGAGTTCAGAGAGCTTGAGGCGCGGACGCCGGGAAAATTCCAGAAAATTGCCTAGAATGGAGTCAATATGCCGTACCGCATCGCTGATGACCTTGAAATCTTCTTTCTGTCTGGGGGTCAGCTCAAGGCCGCGAGAAAGGGAAAAAAGCCGCAAATTCACCGAGGTAAGGGGGTTGCGCACGCTGTGGGCCACCCCGGCGGCCAGCTTTCCCACCATGGCCAGTTTTTCCACTTGCCGCAGGTTTTTATGGCTTTCGTCAAGCTCGGCATGGGCCCGGTCAATGGCATCACGCATTTCCCGCATGGTCGCCACCACCTGCCCCAAACCGCCCCGTTCTTCTTCCCGTGCAATATCGGCAAGCTGCGTAAGCGGGCGCAAAACATCAATGCGAATGACGCACCACAGAAGATAGACAGTGACCAGCAAAACAATGGAAAGGGCCATGACAACCCAGGGAAAGGCGTCGGTCATGTCCACCGGGGAAAGGTGCAGGGTTTCCAGCAGGGCCAGAAGGCCGAGCACCAGAGCCACCAGCAGGCACAGGAGCACCAGCATGGCAAAGCGCGCACTCAGGTTGTCCGCGCCCGGCAGAAGTTTGAGGATGGAATGATGCATATACCGTGCCTGTGCGCCCTTTACAGAGGTACAGAATGCGTGGGGATTATGACAAAGGGGCTACAGCCCCTGAGGGCCGTCAACATAGTCAATGGGGTTTTCAAAGGCCGTGAAGGCAGCGGCATAGCGCAGGGTAAAGGAACCCACAGGGCCGTTCCGCTGCTTGCCGATGATGATTTCCGCATCATCAATGCCGGGGCGTTCATCGGGTTTCAGGTAGGCCGCCGGCCTGTGAATGAACATTATAACGTCCGCATCCTGCTCAATGGCCCCGGATTCGCGAAGGTCGGAAAGAAGCGGGCGTTTGTCCGAGCGCTCTTCCACCTTGCGGTTGAGCTGTGAAAGGGCCATGACAGGAACATTGAGTTCCTTGGCCATGGCTTTCAGGTTGCGGGAAATATCGGAAATTTCCAACTCCCGGGAATCGGTGCGCCGGGCCGAGCGCATAAGCTGCAAATAGTCAACAACCACCAGCCCCACGCCCTTTTCCATTTTCAGCCGCCGGGTGCGGGCGCGCATGTCCAGCGGGGTAAGGGAAGGGGTGTCGTCAATGTAAATGGGCGCCCGCTTGAAGTGGTCGCTCGCTTCGATAAGGGCAGACCAGTCGTCGTCCGAGAGATAGTTGCGCCTGAGCTTGGACAGATCAACCTTGCCCCAGGCACAGAGCATACGCATGAGCAGTTGGTCCATGGACATTTCAAGGGAATAGATGACCACGGGAACATTTTCCCGTATGGCGGCCCGCATGGCAATGTTCAGGGCCAGGGCGGTCTTGCCCATGGAGGGACGGGCCGCGAGAATGATGAGGTCGGAGGGCTGCAGCCCTGCGGTCATGTTGTCAAGCTGGGTGTAGGTGGTGGGCACCCCGGTGACCGACTTGTTGTTTTTGGCGCGGGCCTCTATCTGGGCGAAAACCCGCTCTGTGAGTTCGCGGGTAGTGGTATAGGTTCTGCTGGTGCTGCGCTGGGAAATGGTGAAAATTTTCTCCTCGGTTTCGCTGAGCAGTTCGCGCACATCCTGGGCAGGCTCGAAACTTTCGGCAATAATTTCCGCGCAGGCGGAAATAAGGCCCCGTGCCAGGGCTTTGTCGCGCACAATATTGGCGTGGTATTCGGCATTGGCAGCCGTGATTATGCTGCCCGCAAGCTCGGCAAGGTACACGGCCCCGCCCGCTTCTTCAAGGCAGGACTGGGCCTTCAACTGTTCGGCGATGCTGATGAGGTCAATGGGGGCGTTTTTGCTGAAAAGCGCGACAAAGGCCGCAAAAATCATGCGGTGGGCAGGCAGATAGAAATCTTCTTCCTGCAGGATGTCAACAACGGAATAGAGGGAATCAGGATTGAGAAAAACCCCGCCCAGCACGGCCTGTTCGGCTTCCACGCTGTGCGGGGGTACATTCCGCAAAAGATTTTCAGAAACAGAGGGGGCGGAACCACCCTCCCCCCCGTAGGGGGAAGGGGTGTTGCGGGAATTATTCTGCTTCGTCCGCTGCCGCGGCTGCGGTTTCGACTGTGTCATTGGCGGGCTCTTGGGCGGGAACGGTTTCAGGTTCTTCTTCCTCGAATGTGCGTTCCGCCTTTACCGTGAGGGGCAGTTCGGCAACAACATTGGCATGCAGGCGCACGCGCACAGTGTATTTGCCAAGGGCCCTGATGGGAGCATCCAGAAGAATGCGGCGGCGGTCAATTTCAATACCTTTTGCGGCCAGAGCCTCTTCAATGAGAGCCGAGGTAACAGAGCCGTAAAGTTTGTCATTTTCACCCACACGCATGGCAATAGTCAAGGGTGTAGCGTTGATTTTTTCACCAAGGGCCGTGGCGTCGTTGCGCAGGGCATCGGTTTTTGCCTGAAGTTTCTTGCGTTCAAGCTCGAACACCTTCAGGTTTGCCGGTGTGGCAAGCATGGCAAAGCCCTGGGGAAGAAGGTAGTTGCGGCCGTAGCCGGGCTTTACTTCCACCAGATCGCCAAGGTGACCGAGGTTTTCAACGTCAGCTCGTAAAATAACTTTCATTTCGCCCTCCTACAGGATGCTTTTTTTCTTCACATCGCTGGCATGGGTAGCGGTGTAAATAAGAAGGGCCATCTGGCGGGCACGCTTGATTTCCGTGGTCAGAAGACGCTGGTGGTGGGCGCAGGTGCCCGTGATGCGGCGGGCGATAATCTTGCCGCGCTCGGTAATGAAGTCGCGCAGAATATCGGGACGCTTGTAATCAAGGTTCAATTCCTTATCCGCGCAGAAGCGGCAGAATTTCCTTCTGGGGGTAAAGCGTTTTTTGAAAGCCATTATGCTGCCACCTCCTCGCTCACGCAGTCTTCCAGCTTCACACTCATGAAGCGGAAAATGCCGTCGGCAATACGAATGTTTCTTTCAAGCTCGGCAACAAGGGCCGTGGCTTCGCAAAGATATTCCAGGCGCACATAATAGCCGCGCATGTGCTTTTGCACAGGGTAGGCAAGGTCGCGCATGCCCCAGTGGTCTTCTGCCGTCATTTTGCCGCCTTCACGCTCGATAATGCCTTTGAAGCCTTCAATAAGGGCTGTGCGGACATCAACGGCGAGTTCGGGCGAAAGCAGAAGCATGGTTTCATACTTTCTCATCAATTACTCCTTTTGGACTCAATGGCCTGCCCGACCATCGGGCAGACAAGGAAACGGGATTAGTAGCCAAATACCCGGCGCTTGTCAATGAATATTTCTGCGGGTGTCGGGTGCTGTTGCCGTAGTGCTGCGTCAGGCTTCATTGTTGCCTCAGGTCGAAGACCTGATGAGCTAACTCTCATCGGCAATAATTCGCCTTCCTTGGCTGACGGTACAATTTCTCCAAGACCTGGGAACCTGGGCTTTTGCCGTCTCCTCTTCAAAATGCCCCACTCCCCGCTGTATTATCTACTGGATTATTGTGCGCCATTCATATACGCTGAATAACTGATTTGCGTAAGCATGGAGGATTCCGACTGATGGATTTTGCCTTTATAACAGCCAATCTTTTTGAAATAAATCAAAATTTCGGTTTACCGGCCAATGTGCTTCCGGTTATTGACGCGCAGTTCAAGCTCCTGCCCTTTTTCCGGGGCTTTCTCGCGGGCGCCCTGCTTTTTCTGTTTCTGGCCGACCTGTGCGCCCTGAAAACCCGCAAGGTTTTCAACCGGAATGCCGCAAAGCAGATCAACCAGGCTGTAACCCGTGTGGCCTTTTTCACTCTGCTTGTTTCCCTTGGCTTTGCCTCGGCCCTGATCATCATGAAGGGCGACGCCGCGTTTTCCCTGACCTTGGAGGCCTTTCAGGCCGACCTTTCCCTGGTCTTTTCCGTGCTTGTTCCCGCAACCCTCTGTTTTGTGTTGCTGCTCATTTCCAGCCTGTTGAGAAAAAAGCCCGTGCATACAAGCGGCCCCCCGGCCCTGCTGGTGTTCCTCAGCCTGCTGGTGTCAGCCTTTTTCTTCTTCGGCAGCTATGGGTTGCCCGAGGTTTCGGCCACAGACTGGTGTATCGGGCTTTTCGAGCAATGCATGGCCCTTTTCGTCAATGCCCCGGCTACGCCCCTTCCGCTGGTGCGGCTTTTGGGCGCGGTTTTTTACGGTCTGGCCCTTTCCGCGCTCTTTGCCATGCTCTGGCTCATGCGCCAGCGCAACAGAATTGACTATGGAAGGGACTACTATGCCTTTGCCACCCGCTTTTGCGCCAAATATGTCCTTTTCAGCCTGCTGGTGAGGCTCGGGACCTTCCTTTTTGTTTTTTACGGCGGCATACTTGTGCTTTTTGAACCGCCCCTGCAAATTTTTCTGGATCAGCTTGTCGCGGGCCAGCTTTTTTCCGGCCTGACCCTGCTTGTCTGCCTTGCCGCGATCTATTTTTCCATTGTCCTGATCATGACTGTTGTGGCCTGCAGCCAGACTCCCATGCGCCACAAGCCCGGAATCATTTTTTCTTTCCTCTGTTGTCTTGTTCTGGAGTTTTGCGAATATAAGCTCACCCTGTTCCTGCAATAAGTCCCGGCGGGAAGGGTATCTGATCAGGGGGCAAGGAGTTTTGCTATGAAAAACACGCAGTTCACCCTGGGCGACTTTGTCATTGACACCTCCATCCAGTCCATTGGCCGAGCCTCGGTTCCTTCCCCCCTTTCTTCGGCCAATGTCGGGCAGGATGATTACACCCCCATCTATGTGGACAGTGAACACGCCGAAGAGCTTGCGGGCCACACTCCTGTTTCCCTTGATTTTGAACCCGCAGGCCCGCGCAGCGACCTGTACTTTGACCCGACAAAATGCAAGTGCGCCATTGTTACCTGCGGCGGCCTCTGCCCCGGCATTAACGATGTCATCCGCGCCATTGTCATGGAAGCCCACCACAAGTACCAGGTGGCGGGCGTGCTGGGCATAAGCTACGGCCTTGAGGGCTTTATTCCCAAATTCCGGCACGAGGTACATGAACTCACCCCGCGCAAGGTCTCGGATATTTACCAGTTTGGCGGCACTGTTCTCGGCTCTTCTCGCGGGCCGCAAAACCCGGAAGAGGTTGTTGACGCCCTTGAACGCATGAACATAAGCGCGCTTTTCATGATAGGCGGCGACGGCACCATGCGGGCCATGGACAGCATTGTGAAGGAAATTGCCAATCGCAACCAGCGCATATCCGTTATCGGCATACCCAAAACCATTGACAACGACATCAACTTCATCAGCCAGTCCTTTGGTTTTGAAACAGCCGTGTTCAAGGCCACAGAGGCCATTCTCTGCGCCCACACCGAGGCCTGCGGCTACAAGAACGGCATTGGCATCGTGAAGCTCATGGGCCGCGAATCGGGCTTTATCGCCGCCCACGCCACCCTGGCCCTGAAAGAAGTGAATTTTGTGCTCGTGCCCGAAGTGCCCTTTGCCCTTGAAGGCAAAGGCGGGCTTCTGCCCGAGCTTGCGGACAGACTGCATTCCCGCAGACATGCGGTCATTGTCGTGGCCGAGGGCGCGGGCCAGCATCTTGTGCAGGCCACCGCGCAAAAAGACCCCTCGGGCAACATGGTTCTCGCCGATGTGGCCGATGTGTTGAAAGCCGAAATAAAGTCCTATCTTTCAGAAAGAAACATTCCGTGCAGTTTGAAGTATATTGACCCGAGCTACATTATCCGCGCAGTGCCCGCCAATGCCAACGACCGCGTCTATTGCGGCTTTTTGGGGCAAAGCGCCGTGCATGCGGCCATGGCCGGAAAAACCAATATGGTTGTAGCCAAGCTGAAAGACCGCTATGTGCACCTGCCCCTGGAACTGGTCATACGCAAGCGTCGCAAAATAAACATCCACTCGGAATACTGGCGGGCCGTGCTTGAATCCACAGGCCAGCCCGAGCTGGCCCATTTTGAATAACGCCCTGCGAACATGACCCTGCAACAAATCAGCGCCTCGGCCGGGTCAGGGAAAACCTACACCCTGACCCGGCTTTTTCTGGAACGGCTTGCCAGGGCCGCCACCACCACGGTGGGCAACGCCTGTTTCACACCGGAAATTCACGCATCAGAAAGCACAGGCTACGGGCTTTCGGAAATTCTTGCGGCCACCTTCACTAACAAGGCCGCGGATGAAATGAAAACCCGCCTTATCCGCAGCCTGAAACAAAGGGTTCTGGAAACACGGAATAGGGCCCCTTCCGGCACCGGGGCCAGCCACACTGCCGCCCGCTTTGATCAGTGGCTTTCCAGCATTTTCCGCCACTATTCCTCGCTCAATATCCGCACCATAGACAGCCTGCTGAACCAGCTTGTGCGCCTTTCCGCCCTGCAACTGGGCCTGCCGCCCCACTTCAGCCCCGGCTTTTCACAGGAAGAATACCTCGGCCCGGCCTACGACGCCCTGGCAGCAGACCTCGGGGCCTGCCTGCGGGGGGATATAGGGCCGAATGACCCGGTTTTCCTTGTGCATAACGGGGAAACCCTTGTCCAGTCTCTGAACAGCGCCTTCAAATCCCTTGTTCTCAGCAACGCCATCAAGGGCTATTCCAATGTGAAGCCGGTGAAGGATTCTGTGTACGCTCTGGTGGAACGCCTTCTTTCGGGCAAGGAACTTGTCCGTGTGGACGAGGATCGCCTGTACGGGCTTATTTCCGCTGAATATGCCCATATTCATCAGGTGGCCCTGGCCCTGTCGCAACTACTTATTAAAGAACAGCTTGAAGTTTCTTCCCACATGAGAAAGGCCCTGGACCAGGTTCTGGAAATGAAAGTTTTCGGGCCGCTTTCCACCTCCACCATGCTGGACAAGGAAAGCCTTGATGAATGTCTGAACAAAAAATCAAAAGGTACAGCAAGTTATCAAGCAGTGCAGGCGCATGAAGAATTCAGGAAGGGTGTTTTCCGTTTTCGCAAAAACTTCTCCCTGCTGAAAATGGCCCTGCGCCATTCCCCACTGGTGCCTCTGGCAGAAGAATTGCACGCCCGAATACTTCAAGCGCTCCATGAAACCGCCATTCTGCCCGCGCCCTGCATACCTGTGCTGGCCCAGCAGCTTCTTTCCGGCGACATGGGGGTTTCCGAGGCCCTGTGCCGCATGGGCACCCGCCTGACCCATCTATTGCTGGACGAATTTCAAGATACCAGCATCCTGCAATGGCAGGCCATTATGCCCCTGGCGGAAGAATCTCTTTCCCGTGGGGGCAGCCTCACCTATGTGGGCGATGTGAAACAGGCTATTTACGGCTGGCGCGGCGGGGAGGTTTCCCTTTTCAGCTCTGTTCTGCGCGAGCCTACCCTGCGGGCCATGCTTGCCTCTGCCCCCAAACAGGAGGCCCTGCCCTTCAACTGGCGCAGTTCCAAAGAAATAATATGGCATAACAACGCCTTTTTCGCGCTTTTACAAAGGCCGGAGGTGGCGGAGGCGGTCATGCGGGCCATGCTGCCTGACAGCACGCCGGAGCCGTATCTTGATTCCGCAAGCCAGCAACTTGTTTCCATGTATACGGGCAGCAGCCAGCAACTGCCGGAGAGGGAATGTGAAAATACTGCCTCAAGGGGAAGGGTGTGCCTGTATTCGCTTTCCGGCAGAACGAATGACGAGCTTGAAGCAACCCTTGCACGGCGTTTGAAGCCCCTGTTTGCAGAGCTTGCCACCCGTTGGGAATACGGCGACATGGCGGTTCTGGTGCGTACGGGCGAGGAAGGGCGGTTTGTGGCCTCGTGTCTTGCGGGGTGGAAAATTCCGGTCGTTACAGCCAACAGCTTTCTCCTCTCCGGTCACCCTCTGGTCTTGCGTCTGATTTCCTTTCTGCGCTTCATTGATTACCCTTTCAACGATCTGGCCTTCTGGGAATTTGTCACCAGCGCGGAATGCTTTGGCGAAACAAGCGGCCTCTCTGCCAGAGCCCTGGAAAACTGGCTTGCGGCCCATAATGCCAATAAACGGCAGAGGCAGGAAAAAACCCCGCTCTATGTCGCCTTTCGCAAAGCTTTTCCCCGTGAATGGGAAGCCCTCATCGCCCCCTTCTATGCCCAGGCCGGGCTCATGAGCTCGTATGATCTGCTCATGGAAATAATCGATCACTACGGGCTTTTCGCGCGTTTACCCGAGCAGAAGCCCTTTTTGCTCCGCCTGCTGGAAATTGCTCATCTAGCTGAAAAACAAGGGCTTTCTTCCCTTTCCGCCTTTCTGGATTTCTGGGACACCCGCAAGGCTGAAGAAAAGCTCCCCCTTCCCGAAGGCATGAACGCTGTGCGCATCATGACCACCTTCATGGCCAAGGGGCTGGAATTTCCTGTGGTCATCCTGCCCTTTCACCACCACGGGCAGCAGCGCGACAACGAGCTTGTCATCACCGAGGTCAACGGCACCCCCATGCTGACCAGCGACAGCCCCTTCCTGCCCGAAACCTACTTTCCTGCCCGTATCACCGAATGCCTTGAGCACCTGAATCTTGTCTATGTGGCCTGGACACGGCCTGTTCACGAACTGCACGCCTTTATCACCCGCCCGCAGCGCAGCACCCCCCTTTCCCGTGGTATGGAAGTGCTTCTGCGCCAGTATCGGGAACAGGCGGCGGCTGAGCATACCGCCTCGGGCCTGCCCCTGTGTACCCTTGAAGACCTTGTACCAAGCGAGGGCATGGCAGACGAAGACATGCCAGACGAGGCAGCCCCCCCTGAAAACAGGGTTGCCGAAAGTCTCCATAGTTCGGCAGGGCCTGCTGCCCCTGCTTCTGCACCCTGCCATGACGAGGAAAGAGATTCTTCCCCATCACAGGCCCTTCCCCGTCTACCGGATGCAGGGCGTATTCCCATGGACTGGCTGCCCAGGCTCAAAATTTTCCGCACCGCAGGCGATGAAACCCTTTTCTCCCCACGCCAGCGCGGCAATCTGGCCCACCTCTGCCTTGAGTTTCTCACCCTTCGCGGCCCTGAAACGCGGGAAGAGGATGTTGAACGCTCCCTGACCCTCGCCTTTCAACACTTTCCCCTGCCCGTGCCAGACGAGGCCCGACAGAAAGAAGATTTGAAAAGGGCCCTGCTCTGGTTCGCCAGCTTGCCCGATGCCCCGCTCTGGCTGCGAAAAGCGGAAAAGGAACAGGCTGTTATGGACAAGGCCGGGCACCTGCACCGGGTAGACGCTCTGGTGGAGCTTGACGATCATCTGCTGGTCATTGAGTACAAGACCGGAACAATGCACGAAGAAGACGCGGTGGACAGGCCGCCCCCCTTTCCTGCGCCCAACGCCGCGCCCGACGCCGACAGCCGGGCAGAACCGGGAGAAAACCATTACGCCCAGGTACGCCGTTACCTGCGTCTGCTTTCGGAAGCGCAGGACAAGCCCGTGCTCGGTCTGCTCGTGTACCTTGACTGCCGCGAAACTCGGGAGGTACGGCTGTGAAATCGCCCTTCCTTCTGGTGCCGTGGAATCAAAGCCTGCTGCACGCCCTGCTGCGCAGCCTGCCCCATGCTGAATCTTCCCCGGAGCGGAGGGGCAACCTTTCCTCCACGGCCTGCATCTTTCCCAACAGCCGCCCTGGAATGTATTGCACCCAGGGCCTGAAAAAGACCCCACACCTTGCCCGGCCTCTGCTCATGCCCGGCTACCACACCAGTTCGGGCCTCTTGTCAACCCTGAGGGCCGCCATTGCCGACACCCCGGCACGGGTGGCGAGCCAGCTTGACAGAATCGGCCTGCTCATGGACGGGGTGCGCGCCCTTCCCGATCTGGCTGATCTTCTGCACCAGGGCTCCGGCCCAGAAGCCCGCACCCTGCCGCGCACGGCTCCCCTGGGTGCAGGGCCGCAAGCCCTTGACGCCGTGCGCTTTTTTTCCTGGGGCCTTCGTCTGGCCGCGCTTTTTGAAGAATGCCTTTCCCAGGCTGTGGAGCCGGAAAACTTTCTGTACACCGAAGACCGCGCCACTCCCTACGCCACCCACCTGCTGGCGCATCTGCGAACCCTTTTCACCCAATACCGCGCCCGCCTGCAAGAACGCGGCTGGACAACCCCCGGTCTGGACGCCTTTCTTGTGGCCCGCCATATTGAACAGGGGCACGCCCTGCCCGATCTGCCCCTCTTGGGCAAAGGGCTGTTTTTCTGCGGCTTTTACAGGCTCACAGGCACAGAAAACAGGGTGTTCCGCCATATATGGGAACAGTATGACGCCACCTTTCTGCTGCACACCGACCCAGGCCGGAAAGGGAACCCGCACTGGAGCTGCGCCCCCCTTTCGGACTGGGTGGCCGACTGGAAGGCCCAATCCCTTGTCTTTGACCCCCTGAACAATGGTGAAACCCGTGTGGCCGGGCCTACCTTCACCTGCCATGAAGGCTTTGACCTGCATTCGCAGCTCGAGGTTGTGCAGACCTGTTTCCAGTCTGTTGACCGGGACAGCCTTGTTGCGGGGCCGGAGAAAGAAGCGGAAAAGGCATCAGGCCCATTTGATGCGGACACAGCCGTTATTCTGCCGGACAGCAGCCTGCTCATGCCCCTTCTGCATCACCTGCCCAATACGGACATCAACATCTCCATGGGCTACCCGCTTTCGCGCTCTCCCCTGTTCCGGCTTGTTGATTCCGTGCTGCGCCTGCAGGAAAACAGACGCTACAACGCCTTTTACTGGAAAGACATGCTGGCTGTTTTGCGCCACCCCTACATAAAGATGCTTCAGCCAATGGATGAACCCGGCCAGCCGGGGCAACCTGCCCCTTCCCTGCGGCGCGAGCTGTATCTTTTTGAGCAGGAACTGCGCAACGATGCCCGGCCCTATGCCAACCCCTTTCCCATTCTGCACAACCTGTATATTGACAGGGAAGCCGAAGAAAAACCCGCGCCCCAGGTAACCGCCCTGCTTGAATCGCTCTTTGCCGTTCTTTTCACCCGTTTTTCCGAGCCAGCCACCACCGCCCAGCTGGCAGACGCCCTGACGGAACTCTGCCACCTGCTTCTGCTCCACGGGGCGCACCTGTTCGAGCGCTTTCCCATTGACCGCGAATGCCTGTTCCGGCTGTTCAAGTCCTTCATACCCGAATTGAAGACCTCTGCCCTTGCGGGGGAAGTCTTTCCTTCGGCCACCATCTTCGCCATAGCCCGCCAGCTTATGGAAACAGACCGGGTTCCCTTTGAAGCCACCCCCCTTGTTGGGCTACAAGTGCTTGGAATGCTTGAAACACGGCTGCTCTCCTTCCGGCATGTGATTATTCCCGAATGCACCGAAGCCTCCCTCCCCGGAATCAGCCCGGACGACCCCCTGCTGCCCGATTCCCTGCGCAGGGAAATTGGCCTTCCAGCCGGGGCGGAGCGAGAAACCGTTGCGGCGTACCATTTCCACCGCCTTGTTGCTGGCGCGGAAACCGTTACCCTGCTCTGGCAGGAAGGCACCCAGGGCAACGGTATTCAGGATGGCAAAAAACGCCGCAGCCGCTTTGTTGAAGAACTGATCTGGAAAGAAGAGAAGAGGCTGGGCCGTCTTCTGGACGAGGCCGGGTCAAAGGAGGACGGGCTGCCGGAAGAACGGCATTTCACCTGCTCAACCCTTTCAAGCTCGGTCGGCCCCCAGACCAGGGGTCGGGACAGCATTCCCGTTACCCCGCAAATACGCGCTCAGGTAAGCAAGCTGCTGGCTGCGCCCCTTTCCGCCACCCTGTTTGACACCTACCTGACCTGCCCGGCCCGCTTCTATTACAACCGTATTCTGGGGCTGGCAGAAACCGGGGAGATTTCCGAAACCAAAGATCCTCGCACCATTGGCACGGTTTTGCACCGCACCCTGGAGCTTTTTTTCAAGGCCCGCCTGCATGCGCCCCTGGAAAATGATTCGGCAAACATGGAGAGCCATATTCAGGAAATGGACGCGGTGTTGAAAAGCCTGCCCGAATATCTGCGCCTTGAAAACGCCCTTTCTGCGGACGCCTTCACCCTTTTCACCACCGCGGCGCAAACGCGGCTGGCCCGCCTGCTTGCGGAACAACCGCCTACCACAGTAATCGGGCTTGAGCAGCGGCTTGACGCCACCCTGCCCCTTTCCGGTTCCCCCCTTCTTCTGACGGGAAAAGTTGACCGTATGGACAGGCGGCGACATGAAGAGGGGAAAGAGATTTTCACGGTTCTTGACTACAAAACCGGGAACATACCCGCGCCCAAGGCCCGGCTGTGGGAAAATGACGCTCTGTGGCTGGCCCTTCAGGGTTGGCGACCGGAACAGGCGGTTTCCGCACGGGAAGATATTCTGCCCACTCTTGCCAACAACCTTTCCAGTGTGCAGTTGCCCCTGTACATCCTTCTGCTTTCCCTTGGCGCGGCAGACAGCCCTTCCGGGCAGCCCGTGGGCAGGGCCGCACGTGAAGGCCGCATTAATGCCGCCTGGGTTGATCTGGCCGAAACCGGGCAGGAATGCCCGCTCTTTGCCGAAGACATGCCCTGCGCCCTGCGAATGGAGGCTGTGCGGGAAAAACTGCCCCTGCTCATAGGCTTTCTGGCCCGGCATATGAACGAGGCCCCTGTCTACTACCCCGTGGAAGGCCCCCACTGCTCGTGGTGCCCCTATGCCGCACGCTGTCTGGTCTGTGCTGACAAATAGTTCTTTTGCCCTCTGGTTGTGTCAGATTTTACCTGTTATTTCGGTCGAATATGCCTTACGCTTCCCTTGCGGGGCGGCCACTGGCGTGACCGCCCGCGCCCGCATTGTTCTCTTCGGACTCTATGCGGGCTATTCAGCTTCCTTGATTCTTGTGAAAATCAACAGCCCGTAAATAGCGCACCCGTTGCCGTAAAGCAGAATGCAGCTTCCGACCACAGAGGACAGAGTGCCCAAAAATTCCGGCAGGCCAGGGAGTTTGACAACGAAAAGCAAGGCTGAGCCACCAATCAGGCAGAGTACGCCTCGCACGATAATGCGTTTGCTTTTTTTATATTCCTCGTTCGACAACGGAGTATTTCCTGGCGTCCATGCCGTTTTTGAGCCTTTTGTGCATGGGGTTCAGTTTGAGGGGGGCAGGGGAAAGTATTTCCCCTGCCGGGGCCAGGGCGGGCCAGCCGCCGGCGGCATAAAAGCCTTTCGCCGCTTTATACCACCAGCCCCCCGCACGGTATCGTGCGGGGGGCTGATGGTCGTATCATCGTCAATGGGCTTACACGGCAATATCAATCAGCACCCGGCTCATGTCGTCCTGGGCGCGAATGACCGCCGCGTTTGCGCTGTAGGCGTGTTCGGCAATGGCAAGATTGGCGAATTCGCGGGGCAAATCCACGTTGCTGCCTTCGGCAAAGGTGCGGTCAAGGGGTTCGGCATAATCACGCGAGGCCGCCTTGTTCCAGGTTGCCAAATGCTCGCCGTATTCGTTTTTCGCCCCCTGTACCCGTTCCAGAACTCCGTGCGCGCTGGCCTGATCGTGCATGTTGGGAACCGTGGCGTTGGCCGCATAATGATCGTCAAAGGTGGAAATGCTGTTGATGATGGCCGGGCCGGGGGAATAGTCGCGGGAAACAAGGCCGACCTTCACGCCCGAGTCAAAGGGCCGGTCTGCCAGATCGACCCGGTAGGATTTGAAATTGTTGGTATTGATGTTGGCGATATTGTGGGTGGTTGCGTCCACAACAAGATCGTGCGCGGTCAGTGCGGAAAGGGAATTGGTAAAATTCAGCATACGGCCTCCCGTCATGCCGGGGAAAGGTTCCCTGGCGGGCAGAAACCCTGAAGAAACAACGGCAATACGTTCAAGAACCTGTTCAGAAAGTCTGCTTCAAGGCATCTTTCAACTGGGTCGGGGTGACAATATCCCGCAACACCAGCGGCCTTTGGGCATTTTCTCCCTTGGGAAAGAGGGCCAGCACGGGAATGCTGGAACTGCCGAGGGCCTCAAGAAGATCTTTGCCTGCTTTATTCTCTCTCGTCAAGTCCACACGAATAATTCGCATGGAATATCTTTCCCGCAGGCGTGCCATACGGGTTTTATTCAGGGTGGTGTGTTCCATGGCCTTGCAGCTTGGGCACCAGTCAGCGGTAAATTCCACCAGCATGGGTTCGTTGCCCAAGAGGCGGGAAAACACATAGGGGTCGAAGGATTCCCACAAAAAGTCCCGCTGCACACTGAGCTTGCCGAGGAAAATGGCAACGGCAATGGTCAGAACCGCCATGGTTCTTGCAATACCCCTGCGCCACGGACTGGCGTTCAAGTGGCCTATCTGCCCCCACAGCCAGGCGGCAAAGGCAATGGCCATAAGAATCATCAGGAAGGGTGAAACCCACTCGGGCGGCAGGAGGGTAATAATATACACCACGCTTCCCATCAGAAAAAAGCCGAGTAGCTGTTCAAGGCGAAGGGTCCAGTTGCCAGGTCGGGGCAAAAGATGCACCAGCCGGGGGAAAAGGGCCATGGCAAAATACGGCAGGGCCATACCCATGCCCACGCTGGAAACGCATATGATTAGAATGGGCAGGGGCTGGCGCAGAGCCCAGCCAAGTACCCCTCCCAGCAGAGGGCCGCTGCACGGTGTTGCCAGCAGGGTCGCCAGAAGGCCGCTGGCAAAGGCTTGCCAGTTGGGGTTGCCGGGGCTTGCCACCTTGAGGTCGAAAATGGGCAGGCTGAACACCCCGAAAAGGCTGAGCCCCAGAAGAAAGAGGATGAAACCGAGAATGCACAGCACCACAGGGCTTTGGAAAAGCTGGCCCCAGACAAGGCCCAGCATACCGAAAAGCAGGGCCAGCACAATAAACCAGGAAAGCACGCCAGCGGCAAAAATAAGGCAATGCCGCCGGAAATGTCTGGCTTGCTGCCTCTTGTCCTCCATGGCCGAAACAGCCATAAGGGCACTGAATTTCAGACTGATAACCGGCAGCACGCAGGGCATGAGGTTCAGCAGAAGCCCGGCCAGAGCCCCAAGCAACAGGGCTGTGCCAAGCTCGTTCACCTCCAGGGCGGGTTGAAAATATACCGGGGTGATGCCTGAAAAATCAGCGTCCTTCTCCCCGGTTTCAGTGCTGACGGGCAAATCCTTCGCTACCGCGCCGGAAGGGTTGGCAAAGGAAAAGGCTGTGGGCGAAACCACCGCAAGCTGCCCCAGTTTTTCACTGGTAAAGGGAATGGTCACATTCTGGTTGAAGGGGGCGCAGTTGCTGGGGGAGCAGATAAGGCCGGAAAAGGCGGCTTCAGCGATGAAGGTGCGGCTTTTCAAAGGAATAACGCCAACAAAGGAGGCAGGGTCGGCATAGATGAGGGGCCCCTTTTTCGGGTCATCTGGGCCATCTGGGGCGCCTGGGCCGGGCGGAGGGGCAAGGGGGTCGAGTGGAGAAGCGAACCGCGTATCGCCCTTTGGTTGCGGGGGCGAGGCCAGCAGGGAAATATTTTCTTCACCGCTATGGTCGCCCGAATAGGTAACGCGCAGGGAAGCCGAGGTGGGCAAGCCTTCGCTGTCTTCACCCACCCCGTAAATATAGGAACCTTCGGGCGGCATGACAGTAAAAAGAATGGCCATGCGGCTGTTCCTGTTCTGGGCAAGAGCCTCGGCACTCGTGCCCTGGCCATCCTTGCCGGAATGCTCCTCCAGCAGGCTTGCCTCAAAGGTCAGGGAGCATTCCGCGCCCGCAAAGGGGGCCGCAGCAAGAGCTTCCACTGAAAACAGCAGCGCCAGAAGGGGCACAAGGATGACCCTGCAAATTCTATAATGATACGCGGTAGACATGATAGTAGATTTGTTAATTTGTAGGGGGCGCAGTAGGACAACGCGAATTGGGAACTCTGCGGAACAACAAGGTATCTGTTTCGTAGATACAATATTGTCAGGGTATTTCCAAGAAAAAACTGGAGGGGTCTCCGGCCCTGGGGGCGGCCGCTGCGAGGGTGAACGGGTATCAGGGGTTATTCTTCGCCTCTGGCCTCGGCAAAAATTGAAGAACTCCACAGGCTGGCTTCGGTATAGGCACTGGCAAGGTCAATGTACGACAGGTTGAAGTTTTCGGCCACCGAAAGCACTTTTTCCCATTCCCCGCGTTCGTAGGCCTCCATCAAATCCAACCAGAGGGCAAGGGGGCCCTGGTGGTGGGCGAGAGCCTCCACCTGCTGCTCTTCCATGGGCAGCATGGCGAGAATTTCGAGCATGGGCATTTGCAGCATGCTGTCCAGAAGGGAAAAAAGCCCCATCAAAAACAGGGAAGAAGAAAAATTCTTGTCCGCACCCACACGCTGACCGTATTTTGCGGCAAGCAGCTCAAGGAATTTGGCCCGCTGGGCGGAAAGCTGAACCCGTTCGCGGGCCATGGGGGTGGAATCCATTTCCGCCAGCGCGGTTACGCAGAACCACTGGCGAAGTTTGAGCCTGCCCAGAATGGACATGGCGTGAAGGATGTTCTGTATTTGCATGGGCAGCCCGAAATAGGCAGAGTTTACATAGCGCAACAGCTTGAAACTCAAAAAGACATCGGCACTCACCATTTCGCTTATTTTTTTGAAATCCTCCCCCATGTCGGAAGACGAATAGGCAAGAAGGCGGGTCTTGGTGATTTGGGAAGGGGTCAGCTTCTTTCCTTCCACCACCTCTGCCTTGCTGAAAAACCAGCCCTGAAAGAGGGAAAAATCCAGACTTCTGCACAGGCGGGACATTTCGTTGGTTTCAACCTTTTCGGCAAGAAGACGCCCCTTGAACAGGCTCAAAGCCTTGGCAATGGTCTGCAACTGCTCCGGGGCAAGGCACAATACATCCACCTTGATGATATCGACAAAGGGAATGAAGGGGAGCAGTGTCTTCTGCCCCACAAAATCGTCAAGGACAAGCAGGTATCCCTGTTTTTTGAGACGGGTGAGGGCCTGAATCACGGTAGGGGTGGGCCGCACCGATTCCAGAATTTCTATGGCGCAGTTTTCCGGCGGGAGAATGGTGGCGAGGTCTGCTTCAAGCAATTCTTCGGTAAAATTGATGAAAAAACGTTGGCCGGGCCGCAGGGAGGGGCGCATGATCTCAAAGCCGTCCATCATGACAGCGGAGGTGGCTGCGTGCGAAGTTTTGCCGCCAAAGCCCGGCTTCATGGCAGGGTCTCGAAACAGCAGTTCATAGGCGAAAATGTTTCCATCCAGATCAAAAATAGGCTGTCGTGCCACAACAACAGTGGTACTGGAGATGGTTTCACCAAGCTCGTGTTGTTCTATGAGGTCGCGAATTTTGTCAGAAGACATAGGTATGCCGATGGGTACAATACATGTACGATGTTTTGGGCCAGCCAGCACTGGAAAAAAAGAAAAAGAAAGTACTCCCCTCTGAAAAACAGACTAGTGCAGTATATATTTGATCAGCAAAATAGGCAATACCTTTGCTACAGAAGCCTTCCATGGGTACGAAACAGGGTGGAGAATGGTTTCTGTTCAATGCGGAATGGTGTATTCACTCCACTATTCCCGCGTGTAAATAACCTCGGTGGCGGGAATGTCGTCGTCATTGGCATCGTCGGGGTCTGGCGCTTCCCCCTTCAGGGTACGCAGAATGTCGCGGGGAATCTTTCCGTAAAAGGTTTCGCGGGGCGTGTTGGCGTCAAGGTCGTCCTGCAGGGCCCACATGGCGGCGACCAGTTCTTCCACCCCGTCAGCGTGTTTGGCGGAAATGAAGTGGATTTCGCGGTTTTCCCCGGCAGCCCTGGCTTTGACAAAGTCGAGAAATTCGGGTGTGGCGAGGTCAATCTTGTTGACCACAAATATCTGCCTGCGCCGGGCAAGGTCGGGGTCAAACTGCACAAGTTCGTTATTGACGAGGGAAAAGCCCTCAAAGGGTTCTTCTTCGTTCATGTCTTCAATACTCAGGATATGCACGAGAAAGCGGGTGCGTTCCACATGCTTCAAAAAACGGTGCCCGAGGCCGAAGCCGGTGTGCGCCCCTTCCACAAGGCCGGGAATGTCGGCAATGACCATGCGGCGGTCATAGTTGCCGTCGTCGAGCATGACGCCGAGGTTCGGTTCGAGGGTGGTGAAGGGGTAATTGGCTATTTTGGGTCGGGCAGCGGAAACAGCGGCAATAAAGGTAGATTTGCCTGCATTGGGCAGCCCGAGCAGACCGCAGTCTGCCAGAATTTTCAGTTCGAGGCCAAGGGTGGTTTCTTCGCCGGGTTCGCCGGGCTGGGCAAAGCGCGGAGCGCGCATGGTGGGCGACTTGAAATGCTCGTTTCCCTTGCCGCCGCGCCCGCCCCGGGCAATGAGAAATTCGTCGCCATCGGTGGGAAGGTCGCACAGCAGTTCGCCGCGCTCGCCCGAGGCGAGGCGGAACACCTGCGTGCCAATGGGCAGTTCAATGACAAGGTCTTCCCCTTTTCGACCATAGCACTGCGAACCCTGGCCGGGCTGGCCGTTTTGCGCCTCGTACAGCCGCTTCAGGCGAAAGTCGTACAGGGAATGCAGGCGGGAGGTGGCCCGAAGGATGACACTGCCGCCATCGCCGCCGTCTCCGCCATCCGGGCCGCCCCTGGGAATATATTTTTCCCGTCGAAAGGAAACACAGCCGTGCCCGCCCTTGCCGGAACGCACCGTAATAACGGCTTCATCAACAAAACGCATGGAAAACCTCGATTGAAACAAAGGAAAAGGGGCAAAAGCAGAAGATGCCTTTGCCCCGAAAAAAGCGTGTCAGAATAAAAGATTATGCTGATACAGCGGGAAGAACATGCACGCGGGTGAATGTTCTGTTTTTGCGCTGATACTTTTCATATTTGACAACGCCATCACAGGTGGCGAAAATCGTGAAATCACGACCAAGGCCCACACCGCGACCGGGGTGAATTTTTGTACCGAGCTGGCGAACAAGAATGTTGCCTGCAAGAACGCGCTGACCGCCATAGCGTTTTACGCCACGGCGCTGGCCTATGCTGTCACGACCGTTACGGGAACTCCCGCCTGCTTTTTTATGTGCCATGGTTCGCTCCTCGCACTATGCCGTAATGGTTTTAATCTTGAGGGTGGTATAGTCCTGACGGTGGCCCTGCAAACGGCGCGAGTCATTACGACGCCATTTCTTGAACACCAGAATTTTGTCGCCGCGCCCGTGACCAAGCACTTCGGCGGTAACTTTGGCGCTTTCCACATAGGGCTTGCCGGCAACAGGGCTGCCGCCGCCGATAAAGAGAACCTTGTCAATGGTCACTTCGTTGCCCACTTCTGCGGAAAGGGTTTCCACACGAAGCTCGGTGCCTTCGGCAACACGGTATTGTTTCCCGCCTGTTTCAATAATAGCGTACATCTAAAAAACCTCCAGAAAAAGAGAAAGGTGCTTTTACCTTTCTTATAAAC